>Ga0181538_10000202_pt1 | contig 68982 bp, 63 predicted proteins | sample PEATcosm2014_Bin_40_FD_119773 | JGI IMG/M metagenome (GOLD analysis project Ga0181538, IMG submission 119773) | Peatland microbial communities from MTU Mesocosm Facility, Houghton, MI, USA - PEATcosm2014_Bin23_30_metaG | ecosystem: Environmental > Terrestrial > Soil > Wetlands > Peat | place... | reverse complement strand
GAAATCGAATCGAGCCGGAGTGCAAATGAGCGTTGCACCCCCGAAGCTGCGTGATCTCGGAAAATCTTGTCGTAAAAACAAGAAATTGCGGGATATCAACGAAGGACGCGAAGTTGCGCGAAGTTAAAATCAATGCTTGTTTCTCTCTTCGCGCAACTTCGCGTCCTTCGCGTCTTCGCGGTATTCCGCATCGGAGGCTCACCCACCTCAGTGCCGTGGCGAATCGCCGAAGCGTTCATATACTGATCCAACATCTTTTCCGGAGCATCCATGGCAACAGTCAGTGAGAATCCCCGCAAGATCGTCCTGGCGTACAGCGGCGGCCTCGATACCAGCGTCATCCTCCCTTGGCTCAAGGACCGTTATCCCGGCGTCAAGCTCGTCGCCTTCGCCGCCGAACTCGGCCAGGGCGATGAACTCAAAGGCATCGAGGACAAAGCCCGAAAAAGCGGCGCCGACGAGGTCGTCATCAAAGACCTCCGCCGCGAATTCGCGGAGGATTTCTGCTTCCCCATGCTCCGCGCCCACGCGATTTACGAAAACGATTATCTCCTGGGCACCAGCATCGCCCGGCCGATCATCGCCAAGCACCAGGTCGAAGTCGCCCGGCAAACCAACGCCGACGCCGTCGCCCACGGCGCGACCTCCAAGGGCAACGACCAGGTCCGTTTCGAGTTGACGTACATGTCCCTGGCCCCCGACCTGAAAATCATCGCGCCATGGAAGGACCCGGCCTTCGGCCTGCGCGACCGCGAAAGCGCCATCGACTACGCCAACAAAAAAGGCGTCCCCGTCGAGCAGAGCAAGAAGAAAATCTACAGCCGCGACCGCAACCTCTGGCACATCAGCCACGAGGGCGCCGATCTGGAATCCCCCGCCAACGAGCCGAAGGACGATCTGTGGGTGATGTCCGTCCCCGTTTCCAAGGCCCCCAACGAGCCGCAATACGTGACGGTCGATTTCGATCGCGGCATCCCCGTCGCCGTCAACGGCAAGAAGATGCCCGGCCATGAATTGATCGCCACGCTCAACGATCTAGGCGGCAAGCACGCCGTCGGCCAAACCCAATTGGCCGAGAACCGTCTGGTCGGCATGAAATCCCGCGGCGCCTACGAAACGCCCGGCGGTACGATCCTCTACGAAGCCCACAAAGCCCTGGAGCAAATCTGCATCGAACGCGACACTTTCCATTACAAGCAGCAAGTTGCCCTGCGCTACGCGGAGTTGGTCTATTACGGCCAATGGTTCCATCCCTTGCGCGAGGCCTTGCAGGCGTTCGTCGACTACACGCAAGGCCCCGTGACGGGACAGGTGAAGGTGAAATTATTCAAAGGCCGTGCCACCGCCGCCGGCGTCACCAGCCCCCACAGCCTGTACGATCCGCAACTGGCAAGCTTCAGCATGGAAGGCTACGACGTCACCGCCGCCCGCGGATTCATCGATCTTTTCGGTCTGCCGATGAAGGTCGCCCAACAGGCCAAGCGGTGGTAGGCTCGCCGTTCCACCGTTTAGCCGCGTCGCTTGCCTGTGCTGAGTTTGCCGAAGCGCGACGCGCGTTTCACGCCATGAAATATCGCGGGTTGATATGGAAATGTTCCGACAACCTGCGGATGTGTGCCACGGTCAATTCCCGCTTACCCAATAGCATCAGAGATACAAGCGGCTGACTGACTTCCAGGAGTTTCGCCAAATCCGCTTGCGACATTTCCGCTTGTTTAGCCAACCATTTCAATCGTTCGTGCGGCCGAAGTCCATCAGGCCCGATCGGGTAATGCTCGTTCTCGTATGTCTCAACCAGGCTGGTTAGCGCATAAAGATAATCCGCCTCACCAGCATCTAATCCTTCTTCGCCGCGCACGGCCAGCCGCTGGATTATCGCGATAGCGGCATCGTATTGAGCTTCAGAACCGATAACTCGTAGCGGAAATTTCCGCACCAATTTCAAATAGCTCGGTGAAGCCTGAGTAACCGCAATGGTCATAACTACTCCGAAATCCAGGTAAAATTAAAGCTGCCCTTTCCAGTCAATGCCGTCGTATTCCTCGTGGGTATAAAACCGCATTACGAACACGATCTGCCGGTTAAAATGAATGGCCGTAATCAGGCGATATTTATTGCCTCCGATATTGAAAACCGTGACGGGTCGGCCGCTCGCCACGCGAATCCGATCAGCATGCGGAAATACCGCGCGCACCTCGCTGAAATCAACCCATTCCGCGTCCTCCACCGCGTTATACCACCGCAGCAAAGGCCCCCGTGCGTCAGGATGTTTCCGGCCGAATCTCTCAAGCATCTTCTTGGCGATGACCCGCACTCAGGTATATTACAACTTGTAATACGTCGGGTCAAGCGATGGCGAGCAATTTGAATTCGCTATAATGCCCGTATGAGTGACCAGCAAATTCACGAACTCGATGTGGTTGCGCTAACGGTGGACTTGCCGCAAGTGAATTTGGTCCGCGGGCAGGTTGGCACGGTGGTATTCGTCTATCCTCCCGATTCGTTCGAGGTCGAGTTTGTTGATGATGACGGCCGCACCTATGGCCTGACCACATTGACTGCGTCGCAACTGCTTCGGCTGCATTACAAACCGATTGCCGCGTAAGCCAACACGGACTTCCTTTTTTTTTGCTACATCGCCCACCCTTTGCAGCTTATCATTGAATAGTGGACCTGTTCAAGGAATCCCGGCAAAAGAACCTCGCGCGCGTCGCCCCGCTGGCCGTGCGGATGCGGCCGAAAACCCTCGACGAATTCGCCGGCCAGCAGCATTTCCTCGGGCCGGGAAAACTCCTTCGCCGAATGCTCGAAGCCGACCGCCTCACCAGCGTCATTTTCTACGGCCCGCCCGGAACCGGAAAAACCACGTTGGCTCAACTCATCGCCATTTACACCAAGAGCGAATTCGTGGAAATGAACGCCGCCTCGGTCGGCGTCAAGGAGGTCCGCGCCATCCTCGACGCGGCCAAGGAACGTCTGGGCGCCGGCGGCAAACGCACGGTTTTGTTCCTCGATGAAATCCACCGCTTCAACCGCGCCCAACAGGACATTTTGCTTTCCGACGTGGAAGACGGCCTGATCCTGCTCGTCGGCGCCACCACCGAGAATCCCTTTTTCGCCGTGAACTCGCCCCTGGTCAGCCGCAGCCAAATCTTCCAATTCTCTCCCCTCAGCGAGGACGACATCCGGCTTCTCGTTCGCCGGGCCATATCGGATAAAGATCGCGGATTTGGAAATTTGCAGTTCGAGATTTCGGATCAGGCGATCGACCTCTGGGCCACCAAATCCGACGGCGACGCCCGCCGCGCTTTGATGGCCCTTGAAGTCGCCGTGCTCTCCCAACAGAAGGAAGACAATTCCAACGGCTCCATCAAGGTCGATCTGGACGTGGCGGAACAATCCATCCAGCAAAAGGCGATCGTTTACGATGGGACGGGCGACGAGCATTACGACGCGGCCAGCGCGCTGATCAAGAGCATGCGCGGGTCCGATCCGGACGCGGCGGTTTATTGGCTGGCGCGGATGCTCGAAGCCGGCGAAGACCCGCGCTTCATCGCGCGCCGCGTTGCCATCCTGGCCTCGGAGGACATCGGCAACGCCGACCCGCGCGCGATTTCCGTTGCCGCCGCCGCCTTCGACATCGTCGAAAAAATCGGCATGCCCGAAGCGCAGCTCACGCTGTCCCAGGCCGTAATTTACATGGCCACCGCCCCCAAATCCAACGCCTCCGCCATGGCAATTTGGCAGGCCGCCAGCGATGTCAAGGAAGGCCGCACCCTCCCCGTCCCAAAACATCTCAAAGATGCCCATTATCAGGGCGCCAAGCGTCTTGGGCATGGCCAGGGGTATCTTTACGCCCACAATTTTCCCGGTGGAATTGTCGAACAAGACTATCTCGGTGTCGATAAGGTATACTATGAACCCGTGGATCGAGGCTATGAAGCCGAGATCAGGGAGCGAATGGGCCGGCGGACTGAACAGGGCGATTCGGACTCACCCCAGCGCGGCCCATCGGTGGATGAAACGTAGCGGATAGGTTGTATCGAGGGTGTATGGCCGAAGCGGCCGACAAATCAGCGATTCGTCGCCAGCTTCACGAGAAGCTCAAGGCGATGACCGATGCGGATCGACAGGCCAAGAGCTTGGCCGCTGCCGCATTTCTCGCCGCCAGCCCGGAATTCGCCGCCGCTCGCATCGTCATGCTCTATCTCACCGCCGCCCAGGAAATGGATACCACCCCCTTGGCGCTGCGATGCTGGCAATCCGGCAAGACCGTCGTCGTTCCCAAGGTGAGTTGGGACCAGCGGCGAATGCTGCCCGTCGAGATCACCAGCCTGCAAACCCGCATGACCACCACCGGCCCCGGCGTCCGCGAGCCGGTCAGCGGTCAGCCCATGCCCGTCAATCTCCTCGACCTGGTCATCGTTCCCGGTTTGGGCTTCACCGCCGACGGCCATCGCATCGGGCGCGGAATGGGATTCTACGACCGCTTCCTCGCTCAATCGGATTTCATCGGCGTCTCCTGCGGATTGGGATTTGAAGATCAAATCGTTCCCCAGCTTCCGGTGCTTGACCATGACATGCCGCTGAGTATGCTGTGTACCGATCGCGGAATTCGGCGCTTTGCAACCAATTGCATCAGCCCGTGATTTCCGCGGACGACCCAATTTGATTTCGAGAACATGGAGGTTCTCTTGAATCGCCAATCCCGCCGTCTCAGTCGTCTCTTGCTGGCCATCCTGCTCCTCAGCTTTTCCGCCGCCGCGCTATCGTTCATTTACAAAATGAATCATCCGTCGTCGTCGGCGCCCGCGGCGCAAACTCCCGCGCCGCTTGCGCCGATGGTGTCCGACGAACCGGCTTCGCCCCTCGGCCCCGCAACCCAACCGGCGCGCGACGCGGCCCCGCCCGCCTGGCCGCCCCCGGCGATCGACACACCCGGCCACGCCGTCGAAGCCGCCGTGCGCCTCACCGGACCCGCCACCGAGCCGAGCGCGTCGGGCCCTTCCCTGCTCGCCCGCGCCCAGGCCAAGACCGACGCCGGACGTTTCCTCGAAGCTCGCGCCGAACTCAATGACGCCCTGCAATCCGAGAACCTCGACGCGTCGCAGACCGATTCGATCAAGGCCATGCTCAGCCGCATCAGCCAGACCGTCCTTTTCAGTCACCGCCGATTCGCCGACGACGCCTACGGCGGCGTTTACGTCGTCCAGCCCGGCGACAACCTGGCGAAAATCGCCATGGCCCACGATTGCACATGGGAACTGCTCAGCCGCATCAACGGCATCGAGCCCAGACACCTCCGCTCCGGCGCCAGCATCAAGATCATCGACGGCCCCTTCTTCGCCGTCGTCGAAAAACACAAATTTACCCTGGAGATTTACCTCGGCGGTTTGCCCGGCGAGAAAAGCTCGATGTTCATCACCAGTTATCCCGTCGGCCTCGGCCGCGATGATTCCACCCCCGTCGGCACGTGGATCGTTGAGCCGCACCGCAAGCTCAAACATCCCACCTATTACAGCCCGCGAGGCGAAGGCGTCATCGCCGCCGACGATCCGAAAAATCCCCTGGGCGGATACTGGATCGGACTGACCGGCACCGAAGGCCAGGCCGTCGGCAAACTCTCCTACGGCATTCACGGCACCATCGACCCCGACAGCATCGGCAAGCAATCCAGCCTGGGCTGCATCCGCCTCCGCCCCGACGACATCGCCGTCGTTTTCGACATGATGGTCGAAGGAAAAAGTTTGGTCGTGGTGAAGGAGTAGCGTTTAGCCGCCGCGCTTGTTCGGCGTTGTGGGAGTATGATGGCGACGTTTATGAAGACCGTACGGCGGGCAAGCCCGCAGGCTACACGGGGGAACTGACCCACCACCCGGCTTGCCTTGACTTTGCCCCAGCCGATTCCATCATCCATTGAATCGTGTCCGCCGATCCCCACCTTGCGACCCCGCCCCAGCGCCGGCGGCTCTGCACCTTCTTCGCCATCGCGGGGTTTGCGCTCGCATTCGTGCTCGCCTTGTTTCTAGACATTCCCCTCTCCACCTGGGCGCACGACAGCGGCCTGGCCGGTTGGCTCAAGGATCACCCCGTTCTCGCGCACGTCATTCGCTTTCCCGGGCATTTTCTGTTCACGATCGTAATGTGCGCGGCACTGTTAACCGCTGCCTGGAGGGCCGGATTCCGTCGGGGTCCGCGACTTTGGGAAAAACCGGCGATCGTATTCCTGGCCGGAATTCTTTCCAGCTTGAACGCCCCGCTCAAATGGTGCGTGGGCCGAATCCGGCCCTATCACGGCGTGCCGCCGTTTGAATTGCATCCGTTTCGATTCGGCCTAGTGAGCGCCGAGGCGAGCTTTTCGTTTCCATCCGGCGATGCCACCCTCGCCTTCGCCATGGCCATGAGCCTTACCATAGTCGCTCCACGCCCCCGCGAGAGCTCGACCCGGATCGGAATTACACTTTGCGTCGTGGGACTGGTCTGCTTAATTCTTTCCTACGAATTCGGCGGATTATTTCTACTTAACGTTAAACTCCTAGGAGTGCTTCTTCTTACCTTCGGAGCGATTATCAGGGTGCTGGGGTTGGCAGGGGCTCTTGCCACATTGGTCGGTCTCGAACGAATCGCCGCCAACGCCCATTATCCCAGCGACGTCGTCGCCGGTGCCGCCCTGGGCGCGGCCGTGGCCGTCGCGGCGAAAATGATCGTCCGCCACTTCGCCAAAAATGATGCAAATCCACCGGGAGAGACTATCATTCCACCTTAGAGTCACCGTTGGACAAACTTTGGGGGCCATGGCGGAATTAAGAAATGGCTGAGAGTGTTGAATTATCGCTGGTCGTCCCCGCGTACAACGAGCAGGAAGTGATCCCCGAACTGCTCCGGCGCGTCGAGGCCGCCCTGCGCCTCACCGGCAAGCGATTCGAAGTCGTCATCGTTGACGACGGCAGCACCGACGGCACGCCCCGGCTTCTCCAGGACGCCATGGCCGATCGGCCCTGGCTGCGCGTCCTGCGCATGGCCCGCAACGGCGGCCAGAGCGCCGCCTTCGACGCCGGCTTCAAAGCCGCACGAGGACAGGTCATCGCCACCCTCGACGCCGACCTGCAAAACGATCCCGAGGAAATCGCCCGCCTCCTCCCCATGCTCGACGGGTACGACATGATCACCGGCTGGCGTAACAAACGCGCCGACAGCGCCTTCCGACTCTGGCAAACCCGCATGGCCAACCGAATCCGAAACTGGATCAGCCAGGAAACCATCCAGGATTCCGCCAGCAGCCTCAAACTATACAAGCGGCATTGCCTCGACGGCATCCCTCTGTTCGCCGGCGCCCACCGTTTCATGCCGACGCTGGTCAAAATGCGCGGCTACACCGTCCTGGAAACGCCCGTGAAACATTCACCCCGCTTTGCCGGCGCCGCCAAGTACGGCTTCCGCAACCGCGCCTGGCGAGCGTTCATCGATCTCCTCGGCGTCCGATGGATGAAGAATCGCCATCTGCGATACACTGCTTCGGAAGTAAATCGCGAAATTCAACATTCCACGGACGAATCAAGCCCCCAATCGAAATGAATCTCCAATCCCATGCCCTCGCCGTTTGCAGTCGGTCGCTCCAGCCGGCCGACGTGCCGGACCTCGTTCAAATGGTGCGCGATCTGGGGCTTTCCCATCTTCACCTTGCCCTGGCTCCCCTGCTGGCTATGGACGACGAGAAAAAACGTCTGGAACTCGGCCATCTGTGGTCCAGCGGACTTTCCGTCACCGCCGGCATGATCGGCTTTCCCGGCGAGGATTATTCCTCCATCGCCCGCATCCGCCTCACCGGCGGGTTTGCCCCGGATGATGCCTGGCCTTCTCGCCGCCAATTGACGCTACAAGCCGGCAAGCTGGCGCAGGAGCTTGGATTGGCGATCCTCACCACTCACGTCGGGTTCATCCCCCAATCCAATCACGCGGATTATCCCAAGCTGCTCGGGCGGGTCGCCGAAGTCGCCGCGGCGCTGGCCGAGTCGGGCATCACCCTGGCGATGGAAACGGGTCAGGAGACCGCCTCCGAACTCCTGCAATTCCTCAACGATCTGCCGGCCCGCAACGTCGCCGTGAATTTCGATCCCGCCAACATGATCCTCTACGGCGTCGGCGATCCGATCGACGCGATTCACACGCTCGACCGGCACATCCGTCACGTTCACGTCAAGGATGCCATCGCCTCGGCCAAGCCCGGATTGGATTGGGGCCGCCAGACGCCCGTAGGCTGCGGACAGGTCGATTTCGAGGAGTTCTTTCTCGCCCTGCACGACGTCGGCTACGCCGGGCCCCTGGCCATCGAGCAGGAGTCCGGCAAGCGCCGCCTGGACGACGTCCGAGCCGCCATCGAAACCCTTCGCAAAATTGCTGGTTAGCCGCGTCCCGGCGCGCCGGGACGCGCGTTCTTATGCCGTCGCCCGCACCGCGCGATTGACGGTCCTGGCGATCACCCATTTCCCCAGCATCTGCCCCGGCGCTTCCACGAATTGATACGTCAGCGAAGAAACCGCCACGGTCAAAATCAACGCGAGGAAAAACAGCAGCGCAAACGATCCCACGCCGACCGGCGGCGACGACGGGCTGTAAAACAATCTCAGCGCCAGCAGCACCACCGCGGTGTGCGTGAGATACCCGCTGTAGCTGATCTTCCCCAGATATCGCGTGATCGGATTGACGAAGATCGCCACGGGCACAAGCGCCACCGCCCACGCGCCCAGGAACAGCGCGATGGCGAACACCATGTCGTGCCGCACGAACCGCGATGGCCCGGTTTCCGTGATGAACAACGCCATCAGCGCCAGCAGCAGCGCCAGCGACCGGCTCTTGCCGCCGGTTCCGGCCGGTTGCCGAAGGACGTGAAACAGCACTGCGCCCAGGGCAAAGATGGGAATCTGGCTGGGAAGCCAGAACTGGCGGAAGCTGAGGAATTCACTCATGTTCCCCGCCGCCACGTGCGGCTGGACAAAATGCAGCAGAAATCGGTCCGCCCCAACGCTGAGCAAAAGCCCCAGCACCGCCCACCACACCGCCCGCCGCAAACTCGTCACCCACGTGAAAAACAGCGGAAGCAGCAGATAAAAGTTCATCTCCACCGCGATCGACCAGCCTCCTGGGACCGCCGCATTGATCGAGGCCGGATGCCATCCATGCACGAACAGCGCCGTGGCGGCGATCGTGGACGCGGATACTCCATGCGGCGCCCACGCCGTCGATTCCCGCCCGAAGAACGAAGTATAAAAAATGATCGCCAGCCAGAACATCGGCGCTATGCGAAACACCCGCCGGATAAAAAACGCCGCCACCGGCCGCGGTTCACGCCGGCTCCGCGATTCCAGCGACATTAGCAGCGTCAGGCATGAAACCACGTAAAAAAGCTGAACCCCAAACCGACCGTTGGAAACCCAATATCCGATCCATCCCGGCAAGCTGTCGCCGAGCTTTTGGCTCACGTGGCAGATCAGCACCCCCAAAAATGCCCAGCCACGCAGCGCATCGATCCATTCCAGATGCGGTGGAGCCGTCGAGTTATCCCGCGCCACGGCGGAATAAATCCGCTCTGGCGCTGATTCGGCGGCTGTTGGTGCGATGCTAACGGCGACAGACATCTCTGGGGTCTCCCTTTTTATCACTCAATACCGGCGACGCCCGCCCCATGTCAAAAGCGCCTCTCGTTAATTCCAGCCCCCGAACATACCCTGCCCGCCTCGCCCGCGCGCAGCCCAAAATTGCGATTTCGCAAAAAAATATCCACCGCGACGACCGCCAGTCCCCACCAGGCTGAACCGCAGGGCCATCGCATCTGGTTCAATTCACGGTCCTTTTGCTTCAATGTTGAGTGTTGAGCGTTGCATTAATCCCTGTTCAAGCGTGATTTTCGCTCACGTGGTTTGAGTCGCGCAAAAAAATGCTCGAAATCTCCCGATTTTCGTGTATGTAGAGGGTGTTCAAAGCTCTCTGACCTTTACACGCAAGGAGGCGTTTCGAGTGAAAGACACTTCACAACAAAAACTGCTGCGACGCAAGTGCCGAATCCAAAAAAGACTTCGTCCCCGAAAATGGCGGGCACGAAAGCACCCCATGTTCGCGGCCCGCAATATCCGCTACCAGGTGGCCGACCGCAGCCGCGCCATCGTCCACGGAGGTATCGGCGCCGTTCATCTGCTGGCCCGCAAGGTTGGACTTGTGCAGGCCCTGGATCGTGACGTGCATTTGCTCAAGGTGCATCTGCCGTACCACGAGTCGGACCACGTATTGAATATCGCCTACAACATTCTGTGCGGCGGGGATTGTCTGCAAGACCTGGAGACCCTGCGTAACGACGAGGCGTATCTCGACGCCCTGGGGACGCAGCGCATTCCCGATCCCACCACGGCGGGAGACTTCTGCCGGCGGTTCGAGTCGGCCGATCAGGTCCTGGGGCTCATGGAGTCGATCAACTCCGCGCGCCGGCGGGTGTGGAAGCAGCAACCCGACGGGTTCTTCGACCGGGCGATCCTCGACGCCGACGGGACCCTGGCCCCAACTGACGGCCGTTGCAAGCAGGGCATGGACATCAGCTACGACGGGCAATGGGGATATCATCCGCTGGTGGTTTCGCTGGCCAATACCCGCGAACCGCTCTACCTGCTGAACCGTTCCGGCAACCGGCCCAGCCACGAGAACGCGGCGGAGGTTTTGGACAAGGCCATTGCCCTGTGCCGCGACGCCGGATTCAAGTCGATCCTGTTGCGGGGCGACAGCGACTTTTCCCAAACCGCCCATCTGGACCGCTGGGACCAGCAAAGGGACGTGTTGTTCCTCTTCGGCATCGACGCCCGCCCGAACCTCAAGCGGCTGGCGGAATCACTGGATCAATCCCGGTGGAAGCAACTGCTTCGCCCCAGTCGATACGACGTGAAGACTCAGCCCCGTGGCAAACCGGCCAACGTCAAGCAGCAAGTGATCGCCCAGCGCGGCTATAAGCATCTGGTCCTGCGCTGCGAACACGTCGCCGAGGTCGATTACCAGCCGTTCAAGTGCGACAGGCCTTATCGGCTGATCATCTGCCGCAAGACGATCGCCGTCGAGAAAGGCCAGGAACAGCTTTGGGACGAATATCTCTGCTTCTTCTATCTCACCAACGACCGTGTGACGCCGGCGGAGCAATTGGTGCTCCAGGCCAACGAGCGTTGCGACCAGGAGAATCTGATCGAACAACTCAAAAATGGCGTCAGCGCGATGAAACTGCCGGTGAACAACCTCCTCAGCAACTGGGCCTACATGGTGATGGCCTCCCTGGCCTGGAGCCTCAAGACGTGGTGGGGCCTGATGCTGCCCGCCCCCAACGGCCGTTGGCAGGAACGCCACCAGCAAGAGAAACGCGAGATTGTGCGGATGGAGTTCAAGCGCTTCGTCGCTCACCTGATCCGACTACCGGCCCAAATCGTGCGGACCGGTCGCAAGCTGATGTACCGGCTGCCGAGTTACAATCCCTGGCAATCGGCATTGCTGCGTGGCGTTGCCATTTGGCGAACCCCGTCGCGGTGTTGAGTCATGAACCAATCGATGCCGGGGTTTGGATGCTCCGGTTCGCCGCGGCTTGTGTTGGGAAGGCAACGATGCACAACAAAAACAACGGAACGACCCCGAGGCAAGCCGTCGGTGCGCCGACGCCCGCCGCCATGCAATCCTGCGACGCTTCGCTTATTTAAGGATTAATCCGATCTTCCGAACGGAAACCGTCGCCATTACAGCCTTCCACAATATTCCCTTAGCGTTTCCTCAAATCCCAACGGCTTCCACCCAAAATCACGCTCGAAATCCGACAGATCGCAGGTATTATCCTCCTGGCTCATGACGATCTGATCCCGGTTGAACGGCAACAGCGAGCCCGGCACGATCGCCGCCAGCATCCTGCCATACCAGGCCGGGATCGGCAGGACGGCCCGTTTCCTCCCCAGGATCGCCCCGGCCGCCGCCCGGTGCATTTCCGGCCAGCTCAACCGCTCCGCGCCTCCCAATCCGTAAGAGCGCCCGACGGTTTTCAGATTGGCGATCGCGTCGACGAATGCCCTGGCCACGTCCAGCACGTACACCGGCTGCAATCTCCCCGCGCCGCCGAGGCCCGAAATTCCCGCCCCAAAATACGGCATGAACAAATACGGCGGCGCCTGCTTCCGGACCCAGCGCGCTTCCATCCGCATAAACTGGCCCCCCGGCCCATGGATCAGCGACGGCCGAAAAATCGTCCAATCCATCCCGCTGCCGCGCACGATTTCCTCCGCCTTCCATTTGGTCTTGTGATATTCGCTTGCCCCATCCGCCCGCGCGCCCAGGGCGGACATCTGAATGAACCGCTTCACCCCCACCCGCTTTGCCGACTCGACCACGTTCCGCGTCGCCTGGACGTGAAGCCGATCGAACGTGATTCCCGCCTTGGGCATTTCCTTGATGATTCCGACCAGATGAATGACCGTCGCGCATCCGCTTATGGAATCGTCCAGGCCCGCCGAATCCAACAAATTCGCGCGGATCACCCGCACTTTCCCGCCCAGCGGCGAAGCGTTCCGCCGATGCACCAGCGCGTTCACCGCCACCGAGCGCCGAACCAACTCCTCCACGATCGCCGAACCCACAAACCCGCTCGCGCCGGTGACGCACGCTCTTTCCGACATAATCCGCTAAGATACCTCCATGCCCCCGATTCGTCTCGGCACGCGCGGAAGCCTGCTCGCCCGCAGCCAGTCCGCGCTGGTCGCCGCCGAAATCCGCCGCCGCCGGCCGGACTTGCAAATCCAATCCATCATCATCAAGACCACCGGCGACAAAATCGCCGACCGTCCGCTCTACGATGCCGGCGGCAAGGGTCTGTTCGTCAAGGAACTCGAGCAAGCCCTGCTCGCCGGCGAAATCGACTTCGCCGTCCATAGCTGCAAGGACATCCCCGTCACCATGCCCCTTCTCGATTCATCCGACCTGATTATCGCCGCCATCCCCGAGCGGGCCGATCCACGCGACGTCCTGATTTCCGCGCAAGCCGCAACGATCGACCAACTGCCCGCCAATTCCGTCATCGGCGCCGGCAGCCTCCGCCGCCGCTGCCAACTCCTGGCGCATCGACCTGATTTGCGCATCCAACTCATCCGCGGCAACATCGACACCCGCATCAAAAAACTTCGCGCCGGCGATTTCGCCGCCACCATCCTCGCCTACGCCGGCCTGATCCGCGCCGGCCTATTCGACCCATCGTTCATGCACCCTCTGTCCCTGGAAGAAATGTTGCCCGCTCCCGGCCAGGGCGCGCTCGCCCTGCAATGCCGAAAGGACGATGCCAATACCCGCCAAATTCTCGCCGAGTTGGACGATTCCACGTCCCGCGCCGCGGTCGACGCCGAGCGATCCGTCGTCGCCGCCTTGAATTGCGATTGCCATTCCCCCATCGCCGTCCATGCCCGGATCGAAAATCAGACGCTCCATCTCCGCGCCGCCCTCGGCCAGCGCGACGGCGAACCCCCCGTCAAATTCGCCCGTTCGGAATCCCCGCCGGCCAATTCCTCCGACGCGGTTGACGCAGTGGTCCGGCAACTTTTGCGTGAAACGGAATAACTCTGGCATCAGACGTTGCTGCAGCTAGAATAGTTCCTAAAGGATCGTCATGCCGGTTATCTCGATGTTCTATGGCATTATCGTGTCCATGTACTTTGTCGACAATCGACAGCATAAGATGCCGCACGTGCATGTCCGATTCCAAAACGACGAGGCCGTCTATTCCATCCCGGACGGAGAACTGCTCGCCGGTTCCCTCCCTCGGGCAAAGGCACGCCTGGTGGAAGCTTGGATTGAGCTTCACCGGGACGACCTGCTGGCCGACTGGCAGTTGGCGGTGGCCGGCCAACTGCCGCAGAAGATTGATCCATTGAGGTAGAAGCGTTATGTTGCCGCGCGTCAAAACCGTCAAACCCAGAGCGGGCTATCAGTTGGAACTGACTTTCACAAGTGGTGAAAGCGGCCTGTACGATTGCACCCCTCTGCTGGGTTTTGGCGTCTTCAGCGAACTCAAGGACGAAACATATTTCCAGACTGTTCACGTGGTGAACGGAACTGTCGCCTGGCCCCACGAACAGGATATTTGCCCCGACACGCTCTATCTGGACTCGCGCCGCCAACAGAAGTGAAGCTGTCGTTCGCGGCAACACCATCCCGCCCCCATATCCGTAGGCCGATCATATATCGGGTAGAAGCAATTTGAGGGATAGGAGCGCCAGGACGTTCAGTACCAAGCCGGTGCGCGTCAGAAATTGCTTGCGATCCTCGTCGCACCAGGCGCGAACCGCCAAAAGTATCCCCACAATCGGTCCCGCCCCTACGATCCAAAACGGAGTTTCTTCCGGCATGGATTGGAGCAGATCATGCCAAACGTGAATGCCGACCTGGAACGAAATTACGGCCAACGCCACGCAAACCGAGACGATTGCATAGGGCGAAGGGCGCGCCTTGATCGGTGGCACCGCGTAATCAAGTTTGTGCGGCTCGTCCATGACATGCTCCGTCCCGCCTCGCAAGACCGCATTATATACAAATGAAGTTGGCGATTCATTGGCCATTCGGATTTCGGGTTTTCACTTCCGCCCCCACGCCGAGAAACGTTTGAATCTCGATCTCTCCCGTTGGCTCGATCGTCACGTCAATCGCTCCGCAGCGGCTCGTGCGATACACCGGATAATCCTCCGCCACGATGTCGAAAACCCGCTGCTTGTGCGTCAGCTTGTACCCATTCGACGCCAGAATGTATTTCGGATGCACCGCCCGGAGAAAATCGCCGGTGGTCACTTCCGCGCTGCCGTGATGCGGCGCCACCAGCACGTCCGCCCGCAATAGCTCCGGATGCTTGAGCAGTTCGCGCTCCGGCGGCTCCTGGATGTCCGCCGGGAAGAGCACCGCTTCACCCGCGAACGTCAGCTTCAACACCAACCCGCAATTGTTGGAATTCATGTCGCAATCCACCGGCGGCCAAAGCACGTCGATGCCCGCGCCGTTGCCCAGATCGAGATGATCGCCCTGATGGATGATGGTCGGCGGCCGGCCTGCGCGCCCAAGCGTATCCAGCAGCGCCTCGGCCGGCACGTTCCCCACCGCATGGCGGGCAAAATGCGGGCTGGTGTAAACCACCGGTTCGTTGAATCTCTGGAAAATCTCCGCCGCCCCGCTGATGTGGTCGAAATCGCCGTGGCTCAGAAAAATCCTGTCCACGTTCGTGCAACCCTCCGCCCGCAAACACGGCAACACCAGCCCCCGCCCAACATCCGAAATCGTCGATGATCCGACATCCACGAACACCGCATGATTTGCCGTCGGCCGCACGATCGCCGTCTGCCCGGCGCCCACGGAAACCAACGTGATCCGAAGCGGCTGGCGCGGCGCGGCCGCCATCGGCACCCCGCCGGCCACGTTCGGCAACAGCAGCAGCGCCCCGCACGCCCCCATCGACGCCCCCCGCGCCAACCACCGCAACCCCATCCGGCGAATCGGAACGAAAAACAGCAGGATCAATCCGTAATACCCCACCAGCAGCCAGATCGGCGGCGGCGAAATCATCACCGTCGCCCCGGGAAACCGATCCAGCCATTCGATCGCGTGCCGCATACATTCGATTGGCCCCATCGCCATCACCGCCCACCAATGCGCCCCGCCCGGCCAGCACAACGTCAGCAAAATTTTCCCCACCCCAGCCACCAGCGCCACCAGCGTCAGGGGCAAGAGCACCACCCCCGCCGGAGCCGCCCAGAAACTCAGTTGCCCGAAGTGGTACGCGATCAGCGGCATCGACATTCCCCATGCCACGCATGAAGCGATCAGTGTTGCTACCACGAACCTACCCAACGTTCGCAGGGGCCGCGTGGCGCGGCTGCGGGAAACATTCCAGGGAACCGGGTCCGGCCCCTTCCACCGGTTCCAGATATATTGCTTAGCCGTTCGGCCAAAAAGGAGCATTCCCAACACCGCCGCGAAGCTTACCTGGAATCCTCCGTTGCCCAGGTCCGCCGGATGAATCAGCAGCACCGCCCCGACCGCGACGGCGAACATCTGGAGCGAATCCATCACCCGCCGCCCCAGTATCCCCAGCGTCGCCGCGGTGCAAAGAATGATCGACCGCCATCCCGGCCACGACGGCTCGGCCAATGTTCCATACAACAGCACAACCCCCAGCGCCACCAGCGCCGACGTCCGCGGCGAACGCCGCAGCAGCCGGCAAACCAGCAGCGCCATCGCTCCGATGATCGCCACGTGCAATCCGCTGATGGCCAGATAGTGAATCGTCCCCGTGCGCACGAATCGCTCGTCCAGATCGCGAAGCTGCGGATCGGGATCGCCCAGCACAAACGCCCGCAGCAAAACGTGATCGAACGACTCTTCGTCAGTAAATCCCTCGGCCAGAAGATGCCGCGTTTTTTCCCGCAGCCAGACGACCGGCCCGGCCGCGCCCTCCTTTTCGATCTCGACGCCATCGGCATGTCCGACGCGGAAAGTCGCCAAAATCCGCTGCTGCCGGCACCACTCCGCATAATCAAATTCCCCCGGATTCATCGGCCCGGCCGGACGCGCAAGCATCCCCGTCACCCGCACGATTTGCCCGGCGCGCATCTCCACGTTCGGCTGCTCGACCGTCAGCGCGATCCTCCCGTTCGCCTTTTTCCATCCCTCGGTCGTCTTCACCGCACGCACCAGCGCAACCGTCGTCTGCTTGGGCGGCAGACATTCCAGGGCTTTACGCGGTTTGATGATATTTGACGATGCTTGAAAATATCGCGTATTTCTGGGCATTCTGACCACATTTCGCTTGACGCGGTTGGACGGCATTTGATAATTCGAGTTGCACCGGCGTTGCACCGGATGAAAGGCAGGTAACGAATGGCAACAACTACGGCTTTGCGAATCGCGGGGGAATCGAGAAAGGCACTTCCACGGAAGATCAAATTCACGGTAAAGGCTCTGGCAGCGATTATGCCGCCGGCTGATCCGGCAGGCCGCCTATGGGTATATGACAGCGAAAAACGCGGCTTGGCGATGCTGGTGACAGTTAATGACGCGCGTAGCTTTTATCTGAACAGGCGCATTCACGGGAAGCCGTCGAGGGTCCGGTTGGGCGGCAAGGAAATGACCATTGAACAAGCGCGAGCCGAAGTTGACCGGCTTAACGGCGAGATCGTCGGCGGCGTCGATCCAGCAGAGCGGAGACGCCAGGAGCGAAAGGCCGGGACGCTTGCCGAATTGTGGACTTCCTACCGGGACGAACACCTGAAAACCCGATGTAGCGCGCAGACTCTACGTTGTGATGAGAACCGCTACCAGACGTGCTTGGACGCATGGAAATCGCGGAGGGTGGTGAGCATCACTGAAGGTGACGTTCGCGGCCTACACGCGAAGCTGGGAGCGGATCGGGGACATGTGACGGCCAATCGCGTCGTCCAATTGCTGCGCCGAATGTTTAATTGGGCGCGGCTGCCCAACCCTGCCGAAAAGAAGGCCGTGGACATGTTTAGGGAAACCAGCCGAGAACGGTTCGTTCAGCCCGACGAGTTCCCCAAATTGTTCAAAGCGCTGGACGATGAGCAGACCAGTCCGCTGATGCGGGATTTCGTCTACCTGGCCTTGTGGACAGGAGCGCGGCGATCCAGCGTTGCCTCGATGCGGGATGAGGAAATAAACCTTGCGGCGGCGACGTGGACGATTCCCGCGCCAAAATCGAAGAATGCCAAGGCAATCACGATTCCCTTGGCACCGCCGGCCCTGGAGATTATCAAGCGCCGCATTGGCGATCCCTCAGGATTCATGCTGCCAAGTAGTAGTAAAAGCGGACATTTAGAAAATCCGAAACACACGTGGCAAAAGGTGCTGGAGCGCGCCGGCTTGAAGGATATCACCATCCATGACTTGAGGAGAACGCTGGGAAGCTGGCAGGCCGGGTTGGGAGCCTCACTCCCGATCATCGGCCGATCGCTGGGACATCGAGACCCGGCGGCCACGGCGATTTACAGCCGAGTCAACCTTGATCCGGTCCGGCAATCGGTTAACGCGGCAACCGCGGCGATGTTGGCGACGGCCAAACCGGGACGGAAAGGGAAGCGAAAGTGAAGCTCCGCTATCGCGAAGATGCAACCGATGTAATCCATGGCTTAGAAGTCCGGATAGAAACGCTGCGCTACCTGACTCGGCCTGGCCCGCTGACCAAATATCAAGTTGAACTCCACGATCGGACTCTGGCGGAATTGCGCAATGACCTTCACAAACTTGCCCGGCTCGCGGTGGCGCTGGACTATCAGAGGGACTTCGCCAAGCGAATCCGCGCTGATGCCAAGGAGGCCGATTCAAGCGAGGGATTCATAACAAAGGTCCCTGCCCACATCGGAGCGATCGAAGCGGCGGCAGCCTGCCTGCCAGATCACAACTGGATTTATTTAAGCGAAGCAGCGAAGGCCTACAACATTCCAAAGTCGCGATTGCACGCCGCGCTCCGGAAAGGCGATATCAAGGGCGGGAAATTCTATCGTCCCGGCGGCGGCCCCAAGCCCTGGACTCAGGTTGTGCTTCTGCGAAAGTCCATCGAGGTATGGCGAAAGAGCCGGCGACGACAATCCACGGGGCCAAGCATCTCGTCCGGGCGGACAGCACCTCCTCCACCAAAGCGATTATGGAAATGTACAAAGAACGGCTGCGCGAAAACGTTCTTTGAAAGCGATAAAACTTGCCCAGCGTGCGGAAGTGACGGCAAGCCGGTGAGTGCTCCAAATTGTTCCGCTTCCCACGCCTAATACTCGCGCATCTTCCGGTAATTTGGGGTGATATTGCGCGCTCAAATCGTTCCGCATTTTGCCTGAGTTATAAAGTCGCGTAATGAATACGCACACCCCGACTGAAACGTTCCTCACCCGCGACGAGGCAGCAACCTACATTGGCGTGAGCCGCGCCACCTTGGAAACCTGGGCATCCACGGGCCGCCACGGCCTGAAATATCTCAAGCCGTTTGGTCGCGTCCGTTATCGCAAGTCCGACCTCGATGACTTTCTGGCTCGCAATTGCGGCACTTCAGCTAGCGAGATTCGCGCGAATGCGATGGCCTAAGATGTGCGCTACCCACCTACAAGACGATCCGGCGCTTGCGGAAGCCCTGACCGATGCCGAGCGTGGTTGCCCCGTCCATCCATGTCACTCGATAAACGAGCATGGCATTTGCACCTGTAAGGCTGGCGCAGCTTGTGGCGATCCCGGCAAGCATCCGCGAATCACAAATTACATGCATGAGGGAACCACCAATCGGGGGAAAATTGAGGGGTGGGCACGGCGCTGGCCCGGATGCAATTGGGGAATGTGTCCGAGCCGTGCCGGTGAAGTCGTGGTGGACCCCGACCGGCGGAATTACGGTTTTGAAACCCTTGAGGCGATGGACCTGACCCCGGAAAGTTTTGAGACACCCCGCGTCATTACTGGTGACGGCATCCACTGGCATTTCGGGCATCCGGCAAGGTCCATCTCAGACGGGACTATCGGGCTGGGAATCGACCTATTGGTTCACAGGAATGTGATTCTCGCCGGCAGCCTGCATTGGAGTGGAATCCGTTATGCGTGGGCGCCTGGATATAGCCCTGCCGACGTGAACCTTGCCCCGTTTCCACAGGCGTTTTTGGACGCGCTACTCCATGTGACACAGAAAGACGCAGATGAACACAGACGTACACAGGAACCCCCCCCTCTGAATCTATCTGTGTCTATCTGTGTCCCATTCTCTGACAGGATTGAGCTTGCAACCAAATCGACCCTTCCGTCCGCATTCGGGCAGCGGTTCCATTCTGTTTTCAAATTTGCTCGATACATCAAGGCCATTTTTCCCGATGCGACTATGAGTGAGTTGCGCGCAATCGTCAAACAATGGCACGCGGCAGCGCTCGAGAAAATCAGAACCAAGGAATTTGAGCAGACGTGGATCGACTTCGTCGAGGGCTGGAAACGCATCAAGTATCCGGTCGGTAAGGGTCCTCTAAGCGAAGCCATGGCCCGCGCCGATGCCATCAAATTGCCACCAGCGATTGCCGAGTTGTATGCGGATGAACCGGAGATGTTGCGCGCCGCGAAGCTATGTGCCGAATTGCAGCGGCGGGCCGGCGCGGAGCCGTTCTACTTGGCCGTCCGGTCACTGGCAGACCTCCTAGGAATAGAGCGCATGGCGGCGCACCGGCGACTAAAAGTGCTGAACATCGACCGCGTGATTGTCGAGATCGAGAAGGGCAAATTGCGCCGGGCATCAACCTATCGGTGGGCTGGGGGTAACGAATGACCACCACACTTGAACTTGAAAAATCGACGAAAACCACCGCCGAATCTAGCAAGCTGAATTCACCCCCGATTTGCTCAAATTCTCAATTTGTGCGCGAGGACTGGACGTTATTTCGCAGTCTTTCGACCATCGGCCAAAAGGCGGGAGTGCCGGTCAGTCGCCTTGCCCGGCTTGTGCTCAAGGAATTAGTCGATAACGCACTGGACGCCGCGGGGAGGTGCGAAATCACCGCTGACGAGGATGGACTATTCCACATTCAGGATGAAGGCCCAGGTTTGCCACCGGAGGACGTGGCCGACCTGTTTTCCATCCGCCGACCCTTGTCATCCTCGAAGCTGATCCGACTCCCCACCCGCGGAGCAATGGGGAACGGACTCCGCGTTGTGGCCGGCGTGGTGCTGGCATCGGGCGGGACTTTGACGGTCTGGACGCGAGGCAAGCGGATTGAGCTTCACCCGCAGGACGACGGAACCACCACCACCGACACCTCCGACGCCCCGGACTTCACCACAGGGACACGCATCGACATCCGGCTTGGCCAAGCGGTCGATGCGGTCGATGACCCGATGGAGTGGGCGCGGCTGGCGATCCAATTAGCCGAAGGCGGCGAGAGCTACACCGGCAGGACTTCCCCCCATTGGTATGGCCCCGCAGCATTCTGGGAGCTTTGCCAAGCCGCCGGCAACCGAACCGTAAGGGAGCTAATCGAATCGTTCGATGGATGCACCGGCGCCAAGGCCGGCACGATTGCAGCACCATTCAGAGGCCGCGCCGCCGGCAGTCTATCGCGGGATGAGGCGAGGCAATTGCTGATCGACGCCCAGCAAGAGGCCCGCCCCGTTCCACCCCACCGGCTGGGGCGCATCGGACCCGACATCGACCCGAGCGCCGGATATTCCCGGACGGAGGGAACATTCACCCATGAAGGCGCGGGAATCCCTTTTGTGGTGGAGGCGTGGGCAAGGCCGGGCGAGGACGCCTTGCAGGTCTGTATCAACCGCACCCCGATTACCGGGGAGATCGACGCCTATCACACTTCCGATGAGGACCGCGCCCGCCTGTCTGTATTTGGTTGCGGGCTGTCCCATGCCCTGAAGGTAGGCCGCGATGAAATATCGCTCAGGGTGAACATCGTGACGCCCTACATGCCCATTACGACCGACGGCAAAGAGCCGGACCTGTCCCAGATGGTCACGGAGATTGCCGACGCCTGCGCCAAGGCCGCGAGGCGGGCGAAGCGGATGCACCCAAAGGCAGAACCCCAGAGCCAAAAGGACATCATCAGGGAGAACCTTGAAGAAGGCTGCGCCAAGGCCAGCGGTGACGGCGCCTATCGGTTCGCCATCCGCCAATTGTTCTATGCCCTACGTCCCCACATCATCCAGGCCGCCGGCAAAGAGCCATCGAATGACTACTTTGCCCAGGTGATCGGCGACATCGAGAACGCCCAAGGCGAGATCGAGGGAATGTACCGCGACCCGCGGGGGATTCTCTACCACCCACACACCGCGGAGGAGATACCACTCGGAACTATCGCCGTGGAGAAATACCGCCGGCCACAATGGACATTCAACAAAATTCTCTACTGTGAAAAAGAGGGATTCATTTCCATCTTGAAGGAGGCTGGCTGGCCAGAGCGCCATGACTGCGCCCTCGTGACCAGCAAGGGATACGCCTCCCGCGCCGTTAAGGACGTGCTGGACTTGCTCGGAGAGGACGGGGAACCGCTGGAATTCTTCTGCGTCCACGATGCCGACGCCGCCGGGACCATGATTTATCAGGCATTACAGGGAGAGACGAAGGCCCGGCCCGGGCGCAAGGTGCAGATCATCAATCTGGGGCTTGAGCCGGGCGAAGCGGAGGAAATGGGACTCGAATCGGAGACCGTGGAATCAAAGGGCCGGCGACCCGTCGCGGATTATGTTGGCAAGGAATGGGCGCAATGGCTGCAGGGTAACCGTGTCGAGCTCAACGCCATGACCACCCCGCAGTTTATCGCGTGGCTTGACGCGAAGATGAGGAAGCACGCGGGAAAGGTAATCCCACCGGCGCCCGTGCTGTCCGAGGCACTTACCGAGGCCGTCAGGGAGACCGTCAGGGAGAAGATCATCGCCCAGGTGATGAAGGACGCCAAGATCGAGCAGCACACTCAGGAGGCGATAGCTAAATTGATGCCCAAATTGCGGAAGGTTCAGCGCACCTTGCCCGCCCGCGTGAAGGCCGATTTATCGAGGAAGCCGCATCGGCGATGGACTTCCCCGATAGCCGATGCCGCCGCCGAAATCGTGGCTACTCGCCTGGCGGTCGGGCGAGCGTCGCCGGGGCGGTTGGAGAAGAGCCAATGAATGGCGTTGTGTCCCTAGATGTATCGCTGGAAACCCGTCGTGCGGGCAACCCATCGGGGCCGCCGAAAAGTGCCGTCCTGTCGTTCAAGAACGTAATCTCATTAGTAGGAGTGCAAGCTATGTCAAACAATGGAGATAACAACGGAGATGGAAGAGCAAAGCCTCCAGAAATGCTGGCGGTGCGAGTGGAAAATTCACAGCAGAAAAAGGCGGAGTTTCTTGTGGCTTTTGGTCAGGTCGGAAATATGACCAGGGCGGCAGAATCGGTTGGCATCACTCGGCGTTCGGCTCAGAAGTGGGCGAATGACGATCCTGTGTTCGCTGAGGAGCTACAGCAGGCCAAGTTGGAGGCTGCCGACAGGCTCATTGAGGAGGCGCGTCGCCGCGCCAAGGATGGTCTTCTGAGGATGAAGTTTCATGGCGGCGAGCCAATTATAGACCCACGCACGAAGGAGCCGTACTTTGAGATGGAGTACAGCGATGTCCTATTGATTGTGCTACTCAAGGGACTGTTGCCAGAGCAGTTCCGGGAGAATTACACGTTCGATCACAACATGAATTTGCATGTCAGCGGGGAGGTCAATGTCGCAAGCAATGGAGATTTTCTCAGACGGGAGTTCGCCCGCGAACTTGCCGCCGGCGGGAACGCCGGAGCGTCAAACTGATTCGTCGGGACACTATCGGTTCGCCCTGTACGATTTCATGCGGCGCCGGTTGGCGGCGACATCTGGCGACGAACAAAAGCGGCTTGTTGATCAGTTTGGCAAGACGCTCAACACGGAGATCGGTAGATATCGCCCGGTGCCGGCGGCGAGGAGATTTCATCAAAGCCAGAAACGAATTCGCTTTCTTATTGGCGGAAACAGAAGCTCAAAATCGACGGCATTAGCACAAGAAATCGTATGGTTTGCATTGCGGCTTCATCCGTGGCGATTCAACGATGTACATGTTCCGAATGAAGGCTGGTTCGCCACTACGACCTGGGACAAGGTGGGCGACACTCTGTGGCCAAACATTCGTCGCCTGCTGCGTGGATGGGATTATCGGGTTGCCTGGCATAACAAAGGCCGGGAAATACCAGAACGGGTGACGGTGAGGGTTGGCCGGAATACCCGCGATAAATCGTCGCTGATTGTCTTCAAGGCCTACGAGCAGGGCCGAGAGAGTTTTCAGGCGACGGCCATGCGGTACATCGCCTTCGACGAGCAGTTTCCGAGGGACATTTTCGTTGAGGCGATGACGCGAATTGGCGCGGATACGCCGCTGGACTTCATGGCCTCGTTAACGCCAATTGAGAGCCAGCCGTGGCTGGAATCGCGCCTGACGCGAGAGTGCCGGCCGAGTGATGCGGTCTTTGAATGCCCACTGGATGACAACCGCATCAGCCGCGGCGGATTCATCGAGGACGAGAAGATCGACGCGCTGATTGAGGAGTGGCCCCCAGAGGTTCGGGAAACGCGGCGGCTGGGCAAATGGGGCAGCTACGTCGGCTCAATCTTCCAGACGTTCAGCCGGGAGGTTCATGTTGTGGATGAGGCTAAAGAAAGGCGGTTGTTCTTCCCCAACGGCCGGATACCGGCACAGGCCGAAATCTTCGGCGGCATCGACTGGGGCGGCGCCAACCCATTTTGCTTTCTCTGGGGCGCAAAAATCCCCAGCCTGGACAACGATTGGTATGTTTTCGATGAATACTACTGGTCGTTTCTGGAGCGCGGTGGCCGGCGATTACAGGAACACGCGAACGAGATCAAGGCCCGCAGCAAGCAATGGGGTCGGGAATGCCAGCAGGTTTGGGCAGACCACGACCCCACGGACGCAAATGAGTTCATGGCATACGGCATTTCGAGCCTGCCAGCCGACAAGGGCGATGACAGCGTGAGAATGTCCATCGACTGTTTGCGGGGTTTGTTCAATCCGCGTAAACATCTATCGAATTCTGATTGGCCGAATGGTCGGCCAACACTGCACATCGCCGCGCGGTGTGTGAATCTGCTCCGCGAACTTCCGATGTATCGCTATGCAGAAGCGACAACGAATCAGGACGCGAAGGACAAGCCCGTTGCCAAGGATGACCATGCGATTTCGGCCTTGCGGTACATGCTTTATTCGTCACGGAACCACTCAACGCCAGCGCAGGTTGCACTGTGGAATATGGACCTGGGACCGGAAAATCGGCGAGCAAAATTCAATGGCCCATGGTATGATTGAAGCACCAGAATAACGAACGATCCGATATATGACTGAAGGCGGCGCATACCGCATGCCCGCCGACAGCGGCATGGGTGGCCTCTATCGCACTTTCGCTGGTGCTCAGCTTGGGGCGCGCGTCTCGATGCTGGAAACGCTGGACGAGTTCTGGATGAACGATGTGCCAGACCTGGACGAAGCATTGCGGCTCGACCCGAATATCCGAATGAAGTTGCGGATGCACCCGGACGTGGCTGCGGCAATCCCCAACATGCCGGGATTGGCGCGGATGCGGGGCAAAGAAGGAGGATGACCCCACGCTTCATTCAATTTGTGCGATGACGGTCGTGCTATCCCCATTCGCTATTTGAACCCTGACAACTTTGCCATCGTCGGTCTTTGCACGCAAGGTAACCCCAGTGATTGGTACACCCACATCGTCTCCAAAAATCTTGTTGATGATTTCCTTGCCGGTGAGGTAAATCGGCCAATATCCGCCATCCACCTGATGCGCGCCAATTTCGATGCCATCTTCGCGGTCGTCCATGGCAATAGTGTAGACCGTGTTTGAACAAACGGAAAGCGCGGGCGCGGTATCGGCGCAACAGCTACGCCGGACTCCACGCTTTTCCTGGCAATGACCCGCAAAAACTATGAATCACTTCTTATCTGGTGGAGGCGCTGGGGTGACAATCGGCTTGAAGCTATCCGGTGGCGGCGGATTCACGTTTACGCCCTCACCGATTGGCCTGATAACATTGCCAGTGTTTTCCGGAGGAAGTGGCGATGATGTCAGGCTGCGTTGCTCAACTTGACCAGAGCCAGCCGAGTCGGCCAGTTGCGCCATCATAAAATATTCCGTCGGCGGTTTTGTGCGGGCCATGCTTAGTTCCTTTATGCCGTCATTCGAGTTTGCTTCGCTTTCATCAGCCATTGCCGTTCTCCTTGCCAGCATGCAGAGCCGCCAACGGTTTCTGCAGTTCTTGAATCTGCTTCTCTGAAAGCCCGAGTTTGTTTAACTCCTCCGGCTTCTTGTACATTTCTACGATGCTAACATCTGCTGCCGGGACGAGCAATCTTTCGAGCTGTGGCAAAGGCCACATTTCGCTACCATCATCCTTGAACCAGGCTGGCTGTTTTATTGAGAAATGACCAGAATCATATTTGTTCGGCCATTGCTCTGGCCATCCATAGAGCCGCTTGCCGCCCTTAAGGTGCAACACGATATACCACTCGTGCTTATTGAACGCTCGCCACCATTCCGTGGGTGCCCCCGTTTCCTTGGTGAACCGCAACGCTCGTCCGACGTAATGCAGCCAGTCCTTGTTAATTGCGAGCGCGGCGATGCAGCCAAAGACAATGGCAAGAATGTAGGACCACAGCAAGGCACAATTGTCAGTCCAAGGACCGAAGGCGAGTGTCGGATGCTTTGTACCAACGTCTACCAGTACCCATTTCACCACAATTACGAGTGCCTTTATAATGCCAGTGAAAATCAGCGCTTGTAGGATTCGCTCCCACTGCTGCTTCTTCTCTTCATGGGCGGTGAAGGAATGGTAGACCAATGCGGCGACAAAACCGGGCATCAGGCCGTAGAGAATTTCTAGCACTTCTCTTGATAGGCTTTCCATCGACTCGGCATTATACCCGATCCTGGGATTTGGAGTTTCGCCGCCGACTTCTTCCCCTTTGCGGCCCTATCGTCAACAAACGCGTAAGGACATTGGGCGTCAAGCGGCAAACCGCCTAAGCACCTGAATAACGCCGACGGCAGTCCAAGCATTGCCGCGCGACGTGGTATGCCCTTCGGCGTTGAGCCTGTCCGCGATGGCTTGGAAGGTTTGCCCCTCCGCCCGTCCCTGACGCATGATCGGCAGCAGATCGGCAACGGCAGCCAGCGCCCGCTGATGTTTGAGCATCGCCGTGACTTTGCGGCCAGCCGCCAGCCCGTCTAGGCGGGCGTTGGCGTTGCTATTCCAGTGCCCGGGCCGGGCCGATCCAAGTAGCTGCCCACGGGCCTTGGCAGCGGCCAGCGCGGCTTTGGTCCGCGCACTGATGGCAGCCGCCTCGGCCTCGGCTACGGCTGCGAGAATGTGGATCGTCAGTCTGTTGGCGGTGGCATTGTCGCAAGCAACAAACTCAACCCCGCTGGTCATCAAGCCGGAGAGGAAATGAACATTGCGGGCCAGCCGGTCGAGCTTGGCCACAATCAGCTTGGCGCCAGTGCGCTTGCAATGGGCCAGTGCCGCCGCGAGTTGGGGTCGATCCGCGCGTTTGCCCGACTCAACCTCGGTAAACGTCCGGGCCAGGCCCAGACCATTTGCGCGGCAGTAGACCTCAACGGCTGTGCGCTGGCCGTCCAAGCCAAGGCCGCTTTCCCCCTGCCGTTTTGTGGAAACTCGGAAATAACCGACCGCCGTTTTGGTGTTGCTGGTGTTCATACCGGCATTATACTCATCTGTTAACGACCGTCAACAGATTAATATACTTATTCCTCGCGTCATTTCGGGAGGGCCCGGCGGAGCTACTTGGCCTTCGGATTGCTGGCGGGTTTCACGGTGGCCGCCCACATGGCCGCCAGACGGCGTAGTTCGGCCCGCTCTGCCTTGGACAGCTTGCACTTGGGATTGTTGGCGGACGCGGCGAGTGCCTGACTGTAGCGAAGGCGGGCGGCGGGCGGATCGCGGTAGAGCGGTTTCACGACCCTATTGATACCGCGCCGGCAATGACGGCCGCAACGGACGGCGACGGTTCACCGCTTCCGCCAACATCACTCCAACTTGAGATCGTCGATGTTCGCTTCGTCTAGCGGCTCCTGAACGGCGTTGCGCAGCCAGTTGGCGTCGTAGCCGGCACCGGCCCGGCCCTCGACCACGATACTGATCTTGCCGTTGTCGGACTTGTCCGCCAGGTTGGCAATTGCCGGGAACGACTTGTACACTTGGTCCTGATCCGCCGTGAAGCCGATGCGGACGATGGTGCGCAATGCGGGCTTCGATCCCTGAGAAGTTGGCCCTAGCGGTGTCGGACCTAGGCCGGGTGGAATTGGTCCCGAAGGTGTCGGGCCGGGAGGCGTGGGAGCAGGGGGCGGGGCGGCAACGGGCACAGCGGCGGGAATTATGAGGAACCCGTTGTCCAGGTCCACTTCGTCGTCGCTCATCGGACGACCGAGGGTCACCTTTTCCGGTGAGACCTGATATTTGCCGTCCGGTCCGAGGGCTGGCGTCCCCGTGGTGTAGGCGAACACGCTTCCGTTGATACCCTCGGCGACAGCCCTTTGGAGCACTTCCGCCGAGATAATCCGGGGAGGCTCAAGGAAGCCGAAAAAGGCATCTTGAACGTCGCGTAAGCGCACGCCCAGGCGAGGAGGCTCGCCAGCCACCGGTGATCCGAGCTTCATTCGATCAACGACTTTGGGTGCCTTGAGCGTTATATGGACCTTCTTCGTCCCTACAACCGTCAGCAGTTCCATCACGCGCTCGTGGACGCCCGTGGCCTGGAGTGGCCGACCGCCGACGATCTTCTCCAATTCCAGCGCCCCGCCAATGCCAACGCGCGGTAGCCACACAGAGGGATAAAGCTGGCGGAACGCCGTTTCTGCCGCCGCGTTCTCAGTTCCCTTCCTTTCCTTGAGTTGGTCAGCCTGATCCTTGGTCAGCCGGTGCTGACTTCTCTTTGTTTCCACGCGGTCGATTGCCATCAGGTAACGCACCGCCCGACGGAGTGCCTCAAGGGGCTTCTTATCAGGCACGGCCAGTGCTATGCCATTGCGGTACTGCCGAGGCGCATCGCCATATTTCAATAGCATGGCTTTCGCGGCTTCGTCCTGCTGAGTGTTGTTCTTCGTGGCAAAATCCAGCGGCATGTAGCCCACGAGGAACCGAGGCTCTTTGTCCGGCAAGTCCTGGCTCGTGGCTGGCCACACCACAGCTTCGGCCCTGCCCGCCAGTCGCTCTTCCAGCATTTCCTTGATTTTGTCGCGGATGCTGTCCGGGTCGCGGGCGACTTCCTGTTCCGCGTCCTCGATCAACTTCGTGACGTTGGGGTCTTTCTTGAAGCAATAACGCACGCCGTCATAGTGCAAGTATAAGCACGAGTTCCGCAGGTCGGACAGCGCCGAGTTGGCGGTTACGCTGTCCAGGTCCGGCCCGATGCACGCGGCCAGCAGTTCCGTCTCGGTCACGCCCGGCGGCAGAACATCGCTGCCTTCCTCTCGCTTCAATCCTCCGAAGGAGTAGGCAAGGATAGCCGTCGCCAGTCGCAACGCCGGTCGCACGTTCGCCATCGCGGGCGTCTCCCTGGCCATGCGGTCGTCGATGCGCTTGGCCCTGGCGTTCGGTCCCACCAGATCGTGTGTGATAACCGGCGCGTAATCCTGGCGGGGGTCCAAGTCTTTGAGCATGGCCCTAAAAACTTCTGGGTCGTTCAGTGGAATATCGGATGGGCCAAGCACCGGCTTGGCGCCGCCTCTGACCTTCAGCGAGTGCAGGCACGACGCGAGGAAGCGCAGCGCGCCGCGGGTGCGCTGGAAGCTCTCCACGCTGGTCCACCGACCGTTCATTACGTCGATAAGCGCCGGATGGAAGGGGTAGGCGGCCTGCATCCGGCCTTTGAGTTGCACCATCTGCTCTTCGGCATCCTGTTTGGCCGACGGTGTTTCCGCCCGCGCCCGCCAGAATCCGCCGATGACTTCGCTGTATGCTTTGGCAATCTCCTGGGCCACGTCTGCCGCCGGCTCAGTGCTCAGAAGCCGCCGCTTTACCACCGCCAATATTTCGTCGCCGGTCACCGGTTCGCGGACCTGGTCCTTGCGACTGGTCAACTTGTCCAGTTCCTCAAGCAGTGCCACGTTGCCCAGGGCCTCACGGGCGCTCCATTGTAGCGAGTACACCATGACCGCGTTGGGGCTGTTTGATACTTCAACCGTCAGGCTCTGGAGGAAATCCTTAGCCTGGCGCTGTAAGGTCGAATCCTTCACGCCCACGGCCGCGGCCCGCTCCATGTACTTGAGCACTTCGTCCAACAGCAGCAGCACAGGCTTGCCGCTGGCTTCAAGCATCGCCTTGATCTCGTCGCCGGCTGGCGCCACGCGGTCCGCGTCATGTTTTTGCACAACCTTGAACGCCTTCGGCCCAAGCTGCCACGCCAGCCAGCCCCACATTGTGTGAACAAGTTGCCCTTTGCCCACATCCTTGTCGCCAGTAGCCGTAAATTTCTCGCCGTCGAAGACGGCCACATCCACCTGCCCCGGATCAGCCAAACCCTTGCAGGCAGTAATCTGGTTTAGGCTTTTGCGCGAACGGGCAGCGTGCAGCAGCGACGCCAACGTGTGGGACTTACCACCGCCGAATGGACTGCGGAGCTTGAGCACGCGGTTGTAGTTGCCTTTGCCAGCGAGACTTGCCAGCACTTCCTCCAGCAGCTTGTACAGGTCGGTCGTGACATAGGTAGCTGCGAAGAAGGCGTCCGGGTCACGGTAAACCTTCGGCGTAGTTAGGTCGCCGGTGGCGATGGCGCCCAGGTCGATGGCAAAAACGGCCTCGGCCAGCGAGCCGCTTTCCACATCCGGGTGCAGCTTGACCAGTTCCGTCCAGGGCTTGAGATTATGCACACTCATTGTGTTTGCTCTCCAATTCCATTGATCAGTTTCGCAACATTCAATTCAGCCCGGCCACGTCGCGTGCAGCCTACTCCGACACCTTTTCGTATGCCTGTCGCACAACGTGTATTGCCGCGGCGATTTGCGCCTCGTCATCCAGGTTGAACAGAACGCCGCCGCTCTCCGACGCATGGATGATGAAGGCGTATTCGCTTGTGTCGATGGCCCGGCGCGTCGGGTCATCACACTCCTCGAAGTCGAGATTTAGCAGCAGCGACAGTCGGCGCTTCCGCGGGATGACCTCAAGGAAGTAGTCGAACACGCGATAGGTGACGCTCTTCGGCCCGCAAAGCTCGATCACGTCATCCCCTAACGCAAGCACCTGCTTGCGCAGCGCGTCAAAGAGCGGCTTGGCGTTGTCGAACTCCAGCTTGTCGAGGCTGTACCGGGCTGCTTGCGTCTTGCGATCTTCAAGCTCGGCGGCCTTAACCGCTTCGGCGTCAACGACCAGTGGACGCCATATCACCAGCGCCTTCGCGGCGAGGTCTTTGCCCCGCTTCTCCATCTCCGTCGCCGTCCACGCGGCCTGCTCTCGGATGTACTTGTTGAGCCGTAGTGGACTTTCGTTGAAGCCGTCCTTCATCGTCTTCTTATCGGCAAAGGGACGGTCGCTGTACTCGGTGTTGTAGCCGGTCAGCGTCAGATTTCCGAGACGATGTAGCCACATTTCCCGCACGGCCTGCCAGTCCTTGCCGAGCATAGCCTGCCACTCGGGGCGCAGGTCATCGTTCTGCGGCATGACGTGCTCGATGGTCAGATTCGAGGTGTCGATTACTTCCCTGCTGTGGTTCTCCAGCCGGTCAAGCAGATAGTGGCAGTGCCGCATGTCGTACAGATCGCGCGTTTCGAGGGCCTCTCGGAACTCCGCATCCGAAGGGAAGCGACGCTTCTTGCCTTGCCTGTGGAGGGCCACTTTGAGGCTGAGCAGGGGCGAATCCTCTTTGATTCGATACGCCAAAGTCGCGAAGATTTGGCCCAGGCTGCGGGTCTGCATCCCGCAGACCGAGCGGCGGAAGACGTAGCTTTCCAGCAACTCCACCGCCTCGACGAACTCGGCGCGGGTCAATGAATTCACGCGGCTGTAGCAGTCGTAAAGCTTCAAGACCACTGGCGATGCAACTTCCACCAGCAGACGCAGTCGGCGGAACGGATCGACGAGCTTGGCGTCGGCTTCTTTGCCAAGGCTGAACGCGATGTAGTAGCTGCCGAACGTGCGCAGGGCCGCAAGCACTTCCTCAACCTGGTCATCCTTTACCGTGTCGAAGAAGTACCCGCGGAAGCGCTGGTAGATTTCGTCGGACTTTAACTGCTTGCTCGGTCGCAGTTGCAGCGTTAAGTGGTCGCGGACGAACTTGTCGAAGTCCGTGCGGTAGCGGGTGCCAAAGGCCGACTCAATGGGTTGCCAGTAGTCGTGGTAGAGCTGCGTCTGTCGCTCCTCATCCTGCCGCATCAGCACGAAGTTTCGGATAAGGTCGGCTTGCGTCAGGTCGAGACCTGTCGAGTTCAGGCTCTCGAAGATCATCTGCGGGTCGTCCTGACCGCGGGTCAGGCAGACATCGACGGCCACGAGCTTCTTGATTCCCCGGTAAACCACGTCGAGGTCGGCGTTGGCGAGTTGGTCCTCAAAAAATGCGAAGTTCTCTGCGATCCGCTCCGAGGCACTTTTCGGCATGTCGCCGCCGTCCATGACCGCCATCAATGTGTGTTGGTCCGCCCTGCGCAGGTTGAGCTTATAGCGACGATCGGTCTTGCCGTGCGGGTTGCGGAGGTAGTAGTCCTCCAGTTCCTCCCGAGTCGGCAACGCATCTTCGCCTGCTGGTTCATCTTCGTCGGCTTCGCCCTTGGGCAACTGGTTGCGTAACGCCGCCAGGAGCAGGGCAACCGTGGTTAGTCGCTGCTGGCCGTCGATGACCAACCAGCGCGTGACTGTGGCCGATGTCTCTTCGGCTGCGACGTAGACGATGGAGCCAATGAAGTGGGCCTTGACACTCTCCTTCGACCCGGCGCGGATGATGTCCTTCCACAATTGGAGGCAGTGCTTCGTGCCCCAACTGTAATCGCGCTGGAACACCGGCACGATAAACTGCTTCGGACCCTCAAACAAACGGGTGAATCTGGTATCTTCTGCCTTCACGGTCTGAATCTCCGTTGGTTCATACGGCAATCCCACCACTCATCAGCCGTGGCAATAGCAGGTCGCGAGCTTCGCGGGCTTTGTGCCTCTGGAACGCCAGCGCCCTCAGTTGCTTCACGATCGACTCGATGACCTTATTGCCTAACTCCGTTTCCCAAACAACGTCTCCTCGTCTACGGCCATGCGGCTTTCGATCAGGCTGCGCCAATTGGCCAGAAGCTTGCCGAGGGCGGCCTGCTCGGCCGGGGTGGTGCTCACGAGCTTGGCAGCCTCTTCCTCGCTCTTGCCGGACAACGCGGCACCAGCGAGGGCCTGGCCCAGTATGCGAAGGCGTTCCCGGTCGGGCCGGGCTTCATCCAGGAATTCGCCGAGCTTGCGCGGGCCGTTTTCCATGAGCCAGAGGATGCGGTGCAACGCGTCGATGAGCGGTGCGGATTGGCCGTTTTCGGCCACTATGCCGAGCTTGGCGTCGTTTCCGCGCTCCGTGTAGTCCCGGGCGCGGTACTTGGCCTTCTTCTTCTCCACCAGGGCGTGCCTGCCGCTGCTCAGCCCGTGAGGGCCGTCGAGTTCAATGTGGGTGCCGTTGGCGAAGACAATTGCCTCGCCCGCGTCCAGTTCCGCAGCCTTGTAGACGAAGCGCCAAAGAACGTAGAACCGGCTCGCCGGGTCAACGGCCGCAACGTTCCCACCCGTGACACCGGAAAGCTTGCCCATCATCGTGTCGAGCACAACGCCCTCGACCTCGGCTAAGAATTTCTCGGCAGGGACTTCCTCGCCGTTGGCGTACTCGACCTTCTCGTATTTGGTGAACGCACGCAGCCCCGCCCCGACGCAGGCAATCACTAAATCGGCACCGGCGATGCCCATCTCCCAGAGGGTGTCAACTCGTTCGCGGACGATTTGCTGGAGTTTCGGTTGCACCTCGTCTTCGTAATTGCCGGTCTTCGCACTTCCGCCGTCAAGGGAGTCGCGTTTGCGGCCGACGAGGAAAATGCTGCTTGCGAGAGCTGCCGAGTCCATGCCCCGCAACCGCGACTTCATCTCAGTGTCGAGAGGCCAGGCTTCTGTCACCATGAATCCGGCTTGTCTCATTGAATCTACGAGTGTGGACCAACCGAGCGTGGTCTTGTGGGCGTAGACGACTACGAGGATGCCATCCGCCTTTAGAACGCGATTTGCCTCTCGGAAACTGAGCAGCATCATCTGCTCATACGCGCTCTTTGCTTTGTCCCAGTCTCCACCGTGTCGATTGGCGTCCGCAATCGCTTCCGCCTTTTTCGGCGTCCCGGTGGTTGCGAAATGCTCGCTGTGAAGATGCCCTATACTCCGCTTCAGCCACACATAGAAGAAGTCGGAAATGTCAGCGTAGGGCACGTTGTCGTAATACGGTGGGTCCGTAATAACGGCGTCAACGGTGCCTGCGGCCATCGGCACTGCTGTTGCGCTCCCCCGCATCACGGTTGCGGGCCTCTGGCCAGTCAAGATTGCTCCCTCTATGGCATTAACCTCCAGGTCGATCAGGGACGACCAGTCGCCAACGGACCCACCGAACGGATTAACCTCACAGAAATCCCACACCATCGTGATGACCTGTCGCCCGAACGTGCCCTGCATCTTCTCTGCGTTTGGGTTCCATCTACAGACGGAGGATTCGTTCTCGGCCTCTCGGTCAAGGGCCGCAGCTAGGTAGGCCGCAACCGCGCGGGACTGTTCTGGCGAGTACCCATTGCGGCCCATCTCATCCACGGCTTGGTGGATTGCGCCAGCAATGTTGACCAAACAGAGAAGTTGGCGTGGAGTGAACAGGTCGCTGAAATGCCGAAGGCCGTATGGCCGCACAGTGATCCCCAGTGTGTTGTCCTGACAATCGTCGGACAGGCCCGCTATCGGCTCATCGGGAATACAGATATTTGCCTTGCGGGCTGCGGCCTGTGCTCGTTTCACAATAGCCTCGATCTCGTATTCCGCGTGTTCGCTCGCGTGCTTGGGCGAGAGATACACTTTCCCCCGTGCTCCTGGTTTCGTGCAAGCAGCCGCTAGTAGCTGGAAGGCAATGCGTCCAGCCCATCCTTCTTGTTTGACGTAGTCGATGTCGGCCACGGCACCGCAGCAGAAACAAGTCGCGTTTCCAGATTTCGAGAAACCCTCCGGGTCAAACCCAAGGCCGTTTTCACTGGCCGCCTCCACGACCTCAAATCGCACCTGCTTCTCCTTGGCGATCACGACAGGCTTGATCGCGACGTACCGCGCATCGTGCTTGCAGAGCCATGTCTGACGGAAGAGCGGCACAGTAGCCCCGCACGCAAGATTCTTGCAGCGGACCGTACGGGTCCAGAGGTACGCGATGGGCAGCAAATGGCCGGGCGGTATCCGACCTTCTGATTCCCAGATGGAACCTTGCTCGCCGGTGGTCTGCTCGCTTCGCTGTGCCGTCTTGCCGCTCTTGCAAAGTTCCGGGTCAGGGATCGGGGCATACAGGTCGCCGATGTTCGTCTTGACCTTGTCCCGCACCCAGTTGCCCCAAAAGCGGACTTCCTCTGCAAGCCCCCCCCATGTTGTCGTGGTCTTGTTCTTCGGGCCGGTCATTCCAGGCGCTGCTGGGTCAACTTTTCCGAACTTCTGCGGGTAGACCAAGCAGCACAACTGTATGATGTGGGCGACGGGGTTGAGGTCCAGCGCATGGGCGTCACATCCGAGTCTTAATGCCTCCAGAGGGATTGCTGCCCCTCCAGCGAACAAATCGAGAACTCGCGGCCTAGGCGCACGTCCAGCAATGATGTCATCAACAGTGACGCGGTCGGCTGCCAGTTTGCACTGTGTCACCCAATCGGGGACTTTGCCCGCAGCCTTCGCTGCCTGGAGTTCAGCGTTCAGACGGTCGGCATGAGCTTCCAGGATGTGGCGCTGCGCCTCCGCGATGACTCTTGGTTCGCCTGGATACTGGCACATTCGCTCGACGAACTCTTTTGCATGCCGACGATTGAGTCCCTTCTTCGTGCCATTGCGCAACGCCTCCACGTCTCTGCCTTCGGCGTTGCGAACGTTCACGTCTTTGACCCAGCGATCCGCAGGCACCAGCGCCGCGTATACGGCGGCACGACAAGCCACCAGAGGCCGGCGCGCCCACCATAGGTGGCATGTAAAAGGATGTCCGCGCCAGAGACTCTTTTCACGCGACGACTCAATTCCGACGGCACCTACGGGGAGATAATCTTCGATCAAGGAGGTCATAAAAGGTTCACCTCTGGTTGTGGAATGTCGGCTCTGAGTAGACGTAGAGACACGATCACCACCAGCCGAAGTTACGCCCGTCATGCACAGCGGTTACGCCGACGCGGCCATGTGCCTGCGCTTGATTTTGCCAGTCGAGGGCTGCGGGGGAACCCACATCCTCCACCTCAAGGTCGTAAATGTGGCCAGCGCCCGTCGCAACTCTGCGGAAAAGAATGACGCGCCCCGCATACGCGGGGCCGCCCATATTGACCGTGGGAAGACCAAGCCGCCACTGCTCAGTCCACTGCCCGTAATCCGTGCCGCGATATGTCAAAGGGCGGAAGTGCTGCGAACCATCCGGGAGCCGGACAGTGACCACCTCTGCATCTCGTGAATTGTTGTCGAAGAACTCGGCGAGATCATTGCTGAATTCGATCTGGTGGCGATGATTCGGGTCACCACTCATCTGCCCAGCTTCGATCCAGAAATGTGTTGCGGTTTGAATTGGCATAGCTTCACTCCTTGTGTTGGTTAATTGCATCCGCCGGTATGCAGAACATTCTGGCGGCGACGACTTCCTTCTTGGCGTGGTCGAGCTTCTCGGCTGGGTTGTGGATGCTCACGAGTTCGCGGTCGTCCTCCAGCGGATTCCAAACGACGTAGAGCCAGTATGTGGGGCCGAGTTGCTGGGCCTTGTACCATTCGTTGACGGTCAGTTGGATGTCGTTGCCGCGTCCGTAGCCCTTGACTTCAATGCGGCGTACCTCAATCACGCCGGTCGTCGGATCGGTGACGCGGTGGGCGCGGATGTCGAAGCCGATCTTCTGATTGCCGACGCGCTGGATGTTCTCACGCGGGAAGCCTTCGGCCACGAGGCTGTCGATGACGATTTCCTCAGCCCGCAGTTCCTTTCTGCGGCGCAGGTCGGCGTCGCCCTCGCGGGCCAGGGTGCCCAGTTGCGTGGCCGTGTCGCCTTCGGCGGTGAGGACGACGGCCGTGGCGAGGTGGCGCACCGGGCCGGTGCGGGCAATTTGGAGTCGATCGAGGCCGGCGAGGCGTTCAGCTTTGATGCGCTGTAAATCATCCACGTGTTTTTTTGCTTCGTCGGCCGCCAGCTTGTATTCGGGATTGTTACTAACCTGGCCCATCAGGCTCATGTATGTGTTCTGGGCCTTGCTGATGCGGGCCTTGAAGGAGCGTTGGAGGTAGTCCCGGACAACTGTGGAGAACTGCTGGCGTTCCTGCTGGCAGCGTTGCCGCACTTCCAGTTGATAGGTGCTCTTGAGATGGTCGGCTGCCGGCTGGGGGTCGGCCGGGTCAATATTCATCCAAGGCTGAGGGTGTGGGGCGAGGTCAATCAGCACGTCCGCGGGAACGACCTCGAACCCGCCGGCATCCCCAACTTCCTGGCGGACCGCGACGACTTCGGCGTAGAGCGGAACGTCCGCGCCGCGGCTATCCTTGCCTTTGACGCCGATCTCGAAGAAATGGAGGCGATACGGGGCGGCGGCCTGGGCGTCGATGAACAGGGCGGCGGCGCCAACGGCATGGGACAGCGCGCCATTGAGCTTCTCATCGACGGCGGCGAAGAGGGGATGACCGGGACCGACCAGGACAGCGTCAATGTGCTGATCCTGCTCCAGCGTTTCCTTATGGAACGTGATCTTGCGGTATTCGCTTTCGGCCTTGCCAAGTTTCTGGACGGCGGCAAGGCGTTCGGAGCGAAGGTCGGCCAGCACATGCTCGACGCGCCATAGGCCGTCGGCGCGCGGCTCGATGCGCAGGCCCACGCGCTTAGCGGATTCGATGAACTGCTGCTCGACGTACTTGGGCATGAGCCGGCGTTCTTCAATTTCGAGGTTCCGCTTCTGGAAGCCGGAGAAATCAACGTGGGCGCGGGCTAGGGCGATGCCGGTGGCATGTTCGTATTGCTTTAGGCGTTCGGGGTCGATGCCGTCGATGATTTCCAGGTAGTCATCGAGCCGGCGGGGGTTCGCGGCGGCTTCACGCAGCATTTCCGGTAGGTTTACGTCGTTGAGGCTTAGCACTTCGCCGATTACATCAAAAACGCGCCCGGCCAGAGAAGCCCGCATGGTCTCCAGTTTTTGCAAAAGCCGATCAAGAATGCGGCCTTCGACGATATCACTGCCGTCTTCCGCCTCGGTGGCGACGAAGTTGTAGGCGTAGCAATCATCGAGTTGCCCGATGCGATGGATGCGGCCGAGGCGCTGCTCCAGGCGTGTGGGGTTCCACGGCATGTCGTAGTTAATCATGAGATGGCAGAACTGGAGGTTGATGCCTTCGCCAGCGGCCTCCGTTGCGACACAGATTTGGGTCTGGGTTCGGAATGCTTCCTGGGCACGTTTGCGCTCGTGGGGATTCATTCCGCCGTGGATTTCGCAGGTGGTGTAGCCCCAGCGTGTGAGGTGTTCCTTGACGTAGTTGAGTGTGTCACGATGTTCGGTGAACAGCAGCAGCTTGCCGCGGCCGTCCTTAAGTTCGGCAAAGGTGGCACGAGCCAGGCATTCTTTGAGGGACTTGAGCTTGGAGTCGGCGGCGGCCTCGCGCACCTTGCGAGCCTGCTCCACCAGGTCTTTGAGGGCAGCGATTTCGGTGCGGAGTTGATCGAGTTCATTTGCGACGGTGAATTCGTCAATGAGCACGTCACGGTCCGCGTCGTCCAGGTCGTCTTCATCCTGCTCCGCGTCGATGACGCGGCCTTGGAGCTGCGCGAGCTTACGACTACGCTGCGCCGGCGGAAGAACTTCGAGTTCGTCGAGCAGCGTTTGCTGTTTCTGCTGGCGACGTTTCAGCGACTCGTGGATGGCGCATGCCGAGGACGCGAGCCGGCGCTGGAGGACGGTACGGGCGAGCGCCGCGGATGTTTTGCGCTGGCCCTGCTGCTGCGGGATGAATTCGTTGATGTAGGCTGTGACGGCTTTGTAAAGCGAGAACTCATCCGCATTGAGGGCAAAAGGAACGGTGATGGCATGGCGGTCCGGAAAGAGCCGCTGGCCGTCCATGTCCTTGAGGTCTTCCTTGAGCCGCCGGAGCATCCAGGGGCAATCGCTGCCGAGGCGGAAAATGTCGTCCCGCATATCGGCAGCCTGTTGACCCAACTGATGCGGTTCGCCGAAAAGATCGGGATCAACGAGGCGCAGGAAGTGGGCAAATTTGTCTTCATCGCCGTGGTGCGGCGTTGCGGTCATTAGAAGCAGGTGGTCGGTCTGCTCGGAGAGCTTCGCGGCCAATTCGTATCGCTTGGTGGCATCGACCTGGAGGCCACGGCCGACGCCTCCGCTCTTGGTGCGGGCCGAACATTTATGCGCTTCGTCAATGATGACCAAATCCCAGTGCTGCTGCCAAACGCGCTCGCGCACATCGGGCTGCTTGGCGTAGTCGATGGAGGTAACGACTTGGCATTCCTTGGCCCACGGGTTTGTCAGACTCAGTTTGTCGCGGTCGGAACCGATGGGCTCGAACGATTCGTTGAACCAGCGAAGCATTTCGTCCTGCCACTGGGGAACCAGCGGTGCCGGGCAGAGGATAAGCACACGGTCGATGGCCTCGCGCAGTTTCATCTCTTTGATGAGCAGGCCCGCCATGATCGTTTTGCCGGCACCGGGGTCGTCGGCCAGCAGAAACCGCAGGCATGGTTGGGGGAGCATTTTCTGGTAGACGGCTTCAATCTGATGCGGAAGCGTGCGAATCCCTGACAAGCTGACTGCAAACTGGCGGTCGTGGGTGTACGCCAGGCGAATCCGGGCTGACTCCACGAGAAGCTGGAGGTCCGTCGGTTCAATTAGGCGAAGCGCCCCAGAGGCTGCGCCTTGTGCTGCAAACGCCGCTGCCTCGTCCGCAGAAATCACTACCTCATCAAGGCTGCCGTTAGGGAGACGGACACGGCACTCATAGCCTGCGCCGAGCCGCCGAATTTCCTCCAGCACGACGGGCGTGTCGAAGTGGCCCGGCATGGGAATTGGCTTGCCCACAAGTAAATTGATTTCGCTGTCGGGCATCCGGTATGCGCTCCGCTCTCGGTTTGCCGCGGAACTCCCCGGACATGTAAATCACGTCGGGCTGTTTCCGGCTTGGCCGCCGCGTGGTTTTTAGCTGCGGGAATGAAGGGGAAACAATGGACAAGAAACGAACGACCGCCAACCTTCGCCACAGCCCTGATTCGCCGGTCAACCGGCAGCGCAGGAGCAGTTTACAGCAGAATCACGCGGCACGCCACAAAACGGGAGTCGCAGCCGCGCCGATGAGATTGTTTGCGGCTCTCAAGTGCGTCTTTCATCGAATCGGCTACGACGGCGGGGACTAACGCCAAACTCGAATTAAGTCACGTTTTTGCCTTCTCCGAGAGCGCGTGAAACCCCCAGCCGGTCATACAACTCCTGCTCCTTTTCAAACAATATCGAGTTGCCGAATGTTCCCTTCGATATTTCATGTGCCGCCTTTATCACGTCATTCCAACTCGCAGTCAGCATATGGCGGAAAAAGCTCGCAACGTCGATCGTTCCACCGCAAAGATGGACCTGGGCCCACTCGATATCGTCTAGGCTCAGAATCGACCAGTCTATTCGCCGCGCGGAGTCTGGAAGTCCCTCTCGGACCAAATTCTTGAAAGGATCACTTCGCCACAAGTACATCGGTTCCAGCGTAATTATTATATTCAGGAACTCTCTGCATCTTGCAAGACGCTCCAGCCCAGGCGCGCGCCGAGTCACGGCGGATTGAAACTCACATAGCTGTATTAGGCCTCCCCGTACGGCGTCCAAGCAGTCACTTAGCTTGTCCTCTCTACCGGTTGCGTACACGACGCGCTGTATCCGAGCCACCTTCACTTCAACCAGTATCGCTGTTTTACCATCGACGATGATCCAGTCGGGAACCTTTCCGGACCGAGAGGGATAGGTTCGGCGCATCTCCTCCTCTGATATGAGATTGCCAAGTGTCACAAACCCCTTAAGCAATCGACCGACATACGCATTTAGCAGGTGACCAAAATATCGGTCGAATTCGTCCTTCCAACGGTGACGCATGTGATAGTAGATGCCACTGGTTATGCGGTACAAAATGAGGTCAGGAATCGGCGCGATCATGCGATCCGAGTCTACCTGCCCGGCATCGCCGCCTGGCCAAGGGCGTATCAGCGGGAATTCCATGAGGGAACTGAAATCGTAAGCCGCAAAATCTCGTTGTGGCTGCTGCAATTCGATGGATATTCGAGCGTGTTCGGCACTATCGGCTGCGATATTTTTCAAGACAGCCCGGACAACCTCATCATGTCCTAACGTCAGTCCATCCAAACGCGCCTTTTCAAAATAGCCCCTAGTGAATCCCAGAAGATTCGAGCCCGTTGCGGCCGCAAACGCCAGGAATCCGATGTCGATAAAGTCGGCAACCGTTGCGCATGTGAGCGCTTCAAATCGCCCATGAAAATCAAATGCCGGCGTATTCCTTGCACCAGCAAGTTCGGTCGGTAGTTCGTTGTACAGGATTTGGGAGCGCCCCCATTTTCCGGCCGTGCTTATGACGTAGGGAAATTGATTCCCTATATGCCGAAGTGCGATCGAGAGCATGCTACGCGGTACTGAAGGGTTCCATCCGACAGGATCAGCATGTGCAAAAGCATTGGCTAAACGAAGAATCGGGTCCAGCGCGAAACTACCGATCGGCCGGGCCTCGTTCGTCATGGGACCTGGCGTACCGTATCGGGTGGCAAATCGAGCCGCCGTCCCAATAACGTGAGGAGGAATACCGCGAGGCGTTTGCGGATCGTATGGTGGGATAGCGCGAAGTGCCAAAAGGATTGAGTCAAGAGTGTGGCGCCGGACCTCCGTGGCGATCTTCTCTTCCAATCGCGTAAGGTCTGACAGGCTCCTAACTTCTACGGGCTCGGCGGCCATCAGTACGCACCCCGCTCTCTTGTTGATCTGTCAGGGAACTGAACAAAGCGGTAATTTTGGCAATGCACATCGTTCGGTCAACGTCACGGTCTTTGCGTGGAAATCAATCTGGACTTTGAATGGTGAGAGAAAATTGCTGCCAAGCAGGCCCTGCGGAATGATTGCCCCCATTCCTTGTAGCTCATTTCGTAACCGCTCGTGTTAACCGTCGTCCAGTTCCACGCCGCACGCCTCCGCCAGCAAACACGCGCACCGATATTCCTCGTCCGGCCCGTCCCCATCGTTGCATCGCGCGATTTGTGGTTCGCGCTCACACGCCAACTGAACCGCGTGCATTTCGACCGTGCCATTGATCCTGAATATTTTGACGACATAGCCCAGGCTGCGAACTTGGGCGAGGATGGAGTCGGTAAGGGCCACCGCTTGAACTCCACTACAAACGGATTACTACCACGGATGATTCATATCGAATGCGAATATGAGGTGGTCGAAAACCTCATGTACGGTTGAGGAATCCTTCGCTTCCCTGTCCAGGTAAAATGTAACCTCATCGCGAAATGCGTCGTCAGGGAAACGATGTCCGGACTTTACCCTCCTATCTGCGCTGAATATGCCAACATCCAGCGCGTTGCGCACGCCGACACTAATTGTCAAAAGGTTATGACGGGAGGCGCCGAGAGACGTGTGAACTCGCGTCGCAAAGTCGAACGATTCCCGGATCAAGGTGGCAAATGCATCAAAGTTGATCCAGGCCCTGTCCGAATATGTTGGGGATTTAGTGGCTTCGGCCATTGCTTTTTCGGCTTTGATATTCTCTAGGACCTCAAACGCACGCTCTGCCGCAAATATATGTCCACTGGTCGAAATGCTGGCGTATCGGTATTCCAAATTCACGGTATTGTCGAGAGAGACGGATCGTGTATCCGTTCCGATTGATCCGCCCGGTGCTTGTTGCCGTCGCGATCCAAAGCGCCATACGCTATGCCATCTAACGCAATCTTCGTTGGTAAGAATTGGGGCATACGGCAACGTCGGACTTACGGACACCCATCGAAGAGGCAACGACGGTTGGGACGATAGCCGACGAGTTGCCCGTACAATTTCGCGTTCAATTCCATCTAATCGCGCAGCCTCGATATTCAAACGGCGATCAAGTAGAAACTTAATCCGGCCCATATCGGCAAGCTCATTTGGGTGATTCCGGTTCCCTGTTCTCTCATACACCCTTCGATTCCTATCTATTGCATGTGGCGCGGTAGGACTTGGTTGTATGCGGATGACGATGAGAACCCGATCCGCCTTGGCGGGTATGTCAATCGGGCGACTCACTTCAACCGGCACTGGCGGATAAATCGCTTCGGCAGCTATCTGTTGAACTCGTAACTCCATTCCATCCGATTTGACGACGCCCGGCGGACCGCCGGGGGGCCAAGTTGGAGTGTCGTCTGCCTTCTCGCTTTCGACACCGAGGATTATCAATCCCCCGTGAGTGTTCGCGAAAGCGCAAATGAGCTGATCGAGTTTTTCAGTGAAATCACTTTTGTAATCAAGGCTGGTGCCTTCAGGCGGCTTTTGCGCGCAGAAGTCTCGAATGTCGTCAAAGCTGATGTCGGCCATTTCCTTTTGGCGCAAAGTCATAATTGCCTTTGAAGTTCCCGAATCGCAATTCTAGCCAAAATCAACCTTTTCCGCGCCGGCTACTCCTGCCGCTTGGTCTTGAGGACGTATCTCATGCCGTATACGGCGCCGAGACTCCGCCCGATCTTGCGGGCAACTTCCGCAGCGGGACCAGTGCGCAGCAATCGAATTTCGTGTTCGGTCCAAAATCTACGCTCAGGGTGCCCCACCGGATGCCCGCGCCGCCGCCAGTATGCGACCATCTTCTCCCTCCACGCTGAGGATCGGGGGCGCTGTGCGGCGTTGCGCACGGCTTCAATGACGTGTGGCGGGATTGTTCTGCCCTTGAGCTTCGCGGATGTCTTGGCAAGCGCCGCCGGAGTCCTGGAATTTCGCCGCGCCCGTTCCAATCTGTCGTCAGTCCGCTCATTCGTGATTTGCCGAAACAGCGCCCGCGTGCCTTCGTTGTAGGCGGGAACGTCCAGCGCCCTCCGCCACTTCCCCACGGTTGAAGGCGAAACGCCAAAATGGTGCGCGATGGCCGGCTTTGATTCACACCTGACCGCATTCACCAAATCGCCGCAGAGAATCAGACTTGGTGTTCCGCTTCGTTTCGCGCACGGCCAGGTGATGAGACCATCTGAATAATATCCCACAACAACAGTTCCACGAATTTCGCAAAAGAGCCGGTCGCCACGGCGGGCCTTTGGCGGATTGTAGGGGCCATGAAGGAGTCGAAAGGGATCGCTTGATTTCATCGTGTTGTCCGCCCGCGGATGCCGGGATTATATCTGCTCCGGAGCGTGGAACGGTTCTTGCCCGGCGGCCCATTCCGCATGATTGTCCCCGGCCGCTTTGAATTTGCGACGCGGTTATGTGATGAGAACTAGGCGGCTCAATCCTACAACGCCGGCCTCCGCAGCCAATCGAGTTATCCAGGCTTGACAACCGGCTGCTGCTGTTGCGGCTGCGCTGGCGTCGTGTTTTTCGGCGGAGTCGCCGGCTTTTGCGGCTGGTTGGGCGCTGGGGTGGGCCGAACCAGCGATCCCGACTGAGGCGGCGCCGCTTGCTGTTGCCTGGACTGAGATGCAGACGGCGGTTGCAGGCGCGCATCGTGCGCATCTTCTTTTCTGTGCGGACGCCTGATGTACACGGGCAAGCAAAAGCTGCCATCGGCCCGGCGGTAGCCGCCAATGACAAGCACGTCGTACCAGACGCCGTTGATGTAGGCGGCACTGACCGATGGATCGGCATATTGAACGCCCGGATTTCCGTATTGAGCGCCCGCGCCTGAGGCCAATTCAACAGAATTCGCCTGTTGTGCGCCGCTAATGATGGGACTGAACCAAAGTTCCTGAGCCAGATTTACAAGGCCCTGATCGTCCAGATAGTTTCCGCGATCAATCGTCATGGCAAAGTTTGCGGCATCGACCGTCGAGCGGGAATACTTCGCCTGAAACTCGACCGCCTTGCCTCCGTTGTAATCGAAATACACCGTGAAGACGGCCGAACTCCAGGTGTATGCTGACTTGCGCATCGATCTTTCCAGGATGCGCCCAATGGTGGCCATGGCCAAATCGGTGCCGCCGCCGACATCGTTCTGCGCCCGCTGGTTGAGGCCCACGCTGATTGTTTCGCTGGCCGTGTCAATCGCGACCGACTTGATCGGGCAATCAGCGCCTTGGGTGGCCGTGGTGATATCACCTTGGATGTAATCGGAAAGCGCCTTTTGCAAACTGGCGACCGTGGCGGCATCGTCTTTTATGGCCTTCTGTTTTTCGGCGATGGACGAATCGGCCGCCACGGCATCGTCTTTCATCTGGGCCAGTTTTGTATCGACCTCCAGCCAGGATGCTTCCGCCGCCCTGACCGAAGCCTTTTCGTCATCTGTTTCCGTCATGGATTGTTCGTCGCTGCGCAGCTTTTCTACGAGCGATGTTACGGCGGCTTTCTTTGTGCTCGCATCCGTCTTGGCCGCAATGTAGTCCGGGCTGGATTGCACCTTGTCAATCGCGACTTGTTTCGCCACGGCCAAATCCACCTGCGCTTGGGCCTCGGCCCTCTGTGCATCTTGCAATTTTGCCTCGATGATTTGGCACTCCGGAACGGGCGGCGGCGCAGGGATCGCAACAGGGGCCCGAACCGGCTCGATAACGGGTACGGGCGTTTCAATCTTGGGTGGTGGGATTGGCGCTGGCGCTGGGGTTTCCTGAACAACGGGCGGTGGTGGAGGCGGCTGGACAACAACGGTCCTTTCGACCACCTTCGGCTTCTGGTTCAGGTACATGGCAACAATTGCCCCCACACCAAAAATCACCAGAAATGCCAACGCTCCACCCTTGCCAGACCCGGTGCGCGCCCGCATGTGAATCCTCCTTAGTCGCCCGAAAAGACAGATGGGTAAAATAATTCTACGATTGCGGCAGATGTCGTCAAATAATTCGGGAGTTTGGCAGAGAGTCGGGTTGAAGATCGCTCCGCATTCTGGGCGTCGCGTCGATCATGGCGCGAGTCAGGTTTCATTTGCGATGGCCATAGCGACCGCACAGGGCGTGATTATGACTTTCCAACGTGCTGCGCGGGAACGGGATGAGGGTCTTGTCCCTTCGCCCATTCCGCGAAATGAACGCGCAGACCGCCCACCGTCCATTCCGCCTTCTCCGCCCATTGCATCAGCGGATGCGGATGACCGACGCCGACTTCCCGTAAGCGCTGGGCGAGACGATGGAGATATTGCTCTTGCCGTGCCAAGGCCGCATCGACGATTGCGGCTTGCTCGGGCGTGATGTTCGGCAGAGGCATTACGGGCAGTGTAGCGATGGATACAAACGCGGCGACCGGCTCGGATAAGATTGGTTAGTTGTAGATCAATCGAACGGGCCATTCTCATTGAGGCGGCTTTTTTGTTGCTGGGCAAAAGGGTAAAATCAGTCTTCCATGCCATATCCCGCATACATCATCAACGTCCTAATCGCCTGTCCGAGCGATGTGGTGGATGAAAAAAAGGCCATTCTCAGAGCAATTGACGATTGGAATGTGGTACACGGACCCGACACCAAGCTCATTGCACTTCCAATGAATTGGGAGACTCATGTCGCGCCTCAGATGGGCGGAAGTCCCCAAACGATCATCAACAAAGATCTGGTTGACAGGTGTGATGTATTAGTGGCCGTCTTTAGGACCAGAATTGGTACACCCACCGATGAAGCGGAAGGCGGGACGGTCGAAGAAATTCAGAAGCATACCAAAGCCAAGAAGCCAGCGATGGTCTATTTCTCGAAAGGGCTAGCGAATATAGGCGAGATTAATACCGCGCAACTCGACGCCCTCCGCAAATTCCAAGACAGAATTAGTGACCACGGAGTGTTGTGCGAGTACGAATCCATTCAAGTGTTCTGCGACAAATTCGGCAATCATCTGGCTCAAACGATTTTGAGGGAGTACGGCAATTTGCGGGTTTCGGCTGCACCGCCCGCTACGGAACTGAATCCGTTAGAGGACCTAGAACAGTTAATGCCCGATGTTTTGGAAGACTTACGCAAGAGCCTGCGGGAGTACCCCATCATGCGAGATATCATTTGGGTGCGCACAAGAGGAATTGCCTACAACTGGCCGACTCCTCACCTTCGGTTTTCCGACGATGTAGACCCAGGGATACGCGACAAACTTAATGTGCTTGCGAACCAAGGTTTACTGAAAGTCCACAATCCCGACGAAGATTTCGCGTACAAGATGACTGAAGACTTTGTGCGAATGTTGCGCAAAAGTCAAACACGAGATATTCCTATCCTGAAACTCGAAGCGAAGAAATTGCTTGTGCGTCTATCGCAAGACCCGGCTGGTGAAATCGTCCATGTTCGTGGCTTAGTGCAAGTTTGCGGCAAAACCGTAAACATTCCCAACGATGCCCGAGATGAGGCGAAATGGGAAGCAGCCATAGAGCAGCTCGTTCAACTGCATCTTGTCACGGCAAATGCCGATAGTGAATACTTCCGCATGACTGATGAGGGATATGAACGTGCGAATAAACTAAAGACCGATAGTGAGTTGCTCGAACATTGGCCCGAATTGGCGCTGTCGAACGATTGCAAACAGCTTCTTATTGCCGGAGTTGATGGAAATCGCGGAATCATTATTAGTAAAACAATGAATTGGAAGGTTGTACACGCGGGGGATCAAGCGTTTGGCGATCCGAAAAGCGACGCCGACTTTGCTCGCTGGAAATATGCGGTCGAACAGTTGGCAGCGTCGGAATTCATCGAACCGCATGGAACGGATGGATTGTTTGGGATCACTCACATTGGCTATCAGGCCGTGGAGAGAATGCGTTAGGGTTCAAACGGCTCAGAGGAGAACAGAAGGTAGGCGCATCATGCCGATTCGAGTGGAACCGACCAAAGAAGAGTTAATCGAGCGTCTTGATGCCTTTCTGTTCGGATGGGGTTTCAAGGATATTGGAAGGGCGTCAAAGGGTGGTTCAAAACTTGGCGCGTTCATTCTTGCCGCATGTTTCATTGATGCGATGGCGGGATTCTCGGCAGGAATCAATAGGAGCGAATCAAAACACGGCTCAACAAAGAGGTTCGTAGAGTTTGTTGCGAAATATTTGCCGCAATACAACGCGACGAAAATTTGGGAAGATTTGCGATGCGGTCTGGTTCACGCTTACGCTGAAGGGGGAAGCTATTCATTTACTGCTTCCAATCCGCGAGTGCATGGCATGTCTAATGGCGGGAAGGTCGTTCTCAATCTGGAGGATTTTCTAAGCGATGTTGAGTGCGCATATTCCCAATTGCGAGCTGATATTCTAGCCGACAAGAATGAGGCTTTTAGAAAAGCAAAACGCAGGTTGTCTTCAATGGGCTTGATGGGGCCGGGCAATCCGATGGCGGACGTTAGCGCTCAGTGAGATGCTTCGGCTTCCAATGACCGTCATTGGGGATTTGGAAATCGGCTCCAAGGGGGGGCTTGAATCGTCTGTCGAAATCATCATCCTTTCCTGATATTCAGCCCGCTTTCGCAACATACCAGCCTCATCCTCTGGTATAATCCTTCAGCCGTGAGCGCCGCATCCGTCAGCAAAGAGATTTTCCTCAATTGCCCGAACGTGCCCGACGCACGGCTAGTTTCTCCGCAACGAGCCATCTGAAACGCCGCCAACTGAGGGCGAACGATTCCGCATGGAACAGGGGCAGGAAATCCGAGGGCTCGCCCGAAGCCTGTTTCCCAACCATCCCGCCAGCGCCCACTCGACCGTCGCGGCCCGGTCCGGGGTAATCTATGACTGGCACACGTCGCCAAGCAGTCCGGACGGCGGTCGTGGTTTCTAGCAACGGTTTGAACGTGCCAGTTTCGGGTGTGGAATGCCGGGTTTTGCACTTCCAGGACGTGGGCCAACAGGCCTGATCGCGCGCGGCCCTACGACACGTTTGAGTAAGTCGGGAGGATAGACACCGAGCGCCTTGCAAATTTTGATGAACATCGGCACCGTTGGCACATATTTCCCCCGCTCGACGTAGCCGACATATTCGCGCGAAATGTTCGCTTTGGCCGCAAGCCCCTCCTGTGTGAGACCTAGTTTCAGCCGAGCCTTTCGCAATTCGTCTTTGAGCACGCCGCAACCGTAAAGGTTGACGGTAAGTCGGTCAGGGTAGTATGCTTCTCTTTCGATTTCTCAAGCGGGCGCATCGGCTTATACGCCATTCGTCGGGTCACGGTTTGGCGGGGGAAAAAGGATTTGGCGCGGGAGGCGGCGCGTGAGTTCTGGGAAGGCCATGGAAAAGTGCGCCAACTGCGGAGCGACGATAGGCAATCTCGAAACGCCGTTCGTGTGGAAAGAGGCAACTATTTGCGCTGCCTGTTACGCCAAGCTTGCCCGGCCCCATGTCGTCGATCCCGCCGAAACTTTTGACAGCTTAGAGGAATTGGCTAAGGCCACTCAGAGGCAATCGCAGCACGCTCCTCATGCGGACCCGTGTGTCGCCACCAAACAGCCCGCCAAGAAATTGTCGATCGCATTGTGGATCGGCGCTGGCGTGATATGGCTTCTCGTCCTAGCTTTCGGGTGTTGGTATTTGCGCGAACTCGGACAACAGGGATTGGCTCACATCGTCGGCCACGATTCAACACGAAATCCACTGGAAGCATTAACCGGATCATCTCGGAGCGAAGGCCTTAGAAGCGAATCCAATGATCCGCAATTTTCAATTTCCCGGCGTGAATATGATTCGGAAGGATTCAGAACGGGGGTGGGCTGGGAAATCATGAACGCAAGCGAGTCCGCGCTAACGATCTCACGTGTCTCCATCAACGGCGAATTCGATGCTCCCATCGCCGAGGCGGGCGGTAGAGTGTGGATTCGTGATGACAAATCCAAGTCGTTGCCCGTATCGCTAACCATCGGGGATTCTGTCCTCTTCTTGCAATGGACAATAGCGTTCAACGACGCCCCGTCCTACACCAAGGAAGCGATCTTCATCGACATCGACACGAACCGAGGTTCCTTTCGGTATCGAGAGGGCGGAGGATTCGAGAGGCGATAGCAGGGACAGCTTGAGATCGTTATGGAAAAGTGTGCGAACTGCGGAGCGTCAATCGGGAATCTGGAAACGCCCTTTGTGTGGAACGGCGCAATCGTATGCGGCCCCTGTCACGCCAAGCTGTCCCCTCCCTATGTCGTCAATCCGGCTCAGACCTTCGACAGCCTAGAAGACTTGGCCAGAGCGGCGCAGAGGCAATCGCAGCACATTCCCTACGCTGCTCCGACGAATTACCCGATGGCCGGTTTTAGACCTTCGCGATTGGGAATCACCGTTCCCCTGCTTATCGCGGCCATATCAGACATCTTCGTCGCGCTCATCTGGTTGTCGTTCTGTTTTGGCATTATTTTCACAATTCCGCTGGTGATTCACTGCGTCCTTTCATTTGTCCTCTATTCGAAAGCAGACGAATTGCCGGCATACGAATTGTCATCCAGGGCAACCACGAACGGAATTTTTGGGGTTATCGTGGGCTTGTTCAATACGCCCACGTTGATTTGCGGGATCATTTTGCTAATCAACGCTTCAAAGCTGGAGCGAACAGAATCGCAATTACGGTGACAACGCTGGCCGTGCGGATGCACCTCGTCTTTCAGCAACGCGATCAGCACGTGCCTCGCGGCACGGGGACACATTAGAGGCGACGAAGTGAAAGAAGTGAATCAGGATTCTGGACGGGCGCGGAGCCGGTCGGCTTCGCGTCCAAGCGACACCCCCGGCGCGGTGCTGGATTCACCGTCCTTCCACGTCCGGCGGCGTCGTCCCGACACAGGACGGTGAACATGAGTAGTAACCTTTCGCAGTTGATCGACGAATGGAACGAACGATGGTGCCGTATTCGTAATTACCGGATGCGGTCACTGGCCAGGCCCGTCAATATAGACTTGGACGCGGAAGAAGAAGCCGAGCGATTGCGCGATGTAGGGGTAAAGCTATCCAGATTGTGTGCGAAGCAGACGCCAAGCGTTGACGGTGCGGCCATCAGACGAGCCGTCGCTGATCCGATGAATGCTTCGTCATTGGAGTGGCGTGCCTCCGAAGTTGCCATAAAGGAACTGTGTGCGGCGGTGGATGTCGCGACCCCGGCGGGAGAATCCAAACCCGATGATTTAGGGCAGGATGCGCGAATTCTTTACGCCGCCAAGCTGAAGGGGAAGGATCGTTTTCTCTCGCTCCGAAAGGCCGCCAAGAAGGCGGGCGTTAATAGCACGTCGGCCCTATATCGTTCATCCGCATGGAAAGCCGCCGTCAAAATGGGTGGGGGAAAAATTCCAGCCGGCTCCAAAGACAAAGACGGCAATTTGGAGGCCGTAGACGACCGCGAAAAATAAAAAGTGAAACAGTAGGTGAAACAGTAACCGCATTTAACCCCCTGAAAACGGGGGTTTTTTTGTTTCAAAACCCGCCCCGTGAAATAGGGGGGGGTGATTCTATAGATGGCAAAGAAAACGGAGAGCATCGACCAGATTCGCCGGGAAGCAGAATCGCCCGCCGCCCTGTTACTGTCCCTTGGCGTTGCGGCTGAAAGCGGAGACTTGGCCCGTGCTGCGCAGGCTGCGAAGGTCCTACGCGAGAAACACGGCATTGACGTAAAGCTCCCCTTATCACGTCGCGTGCTGAGCATGACGCACACTGAAGGGGGAAATGTGCCCAGCAACAGCGCCCCACTACTTCCCGAACCGAACGAAGATTGAGACGAAAGGACAAGGACCACATGAGCCCACAAAGCACTTCAGCGATTCGAGGACAAATCAAGGCAACTGAAGAATTGCTCGGCGAGCAACGGGCCGTGCTGGAAATTTTGAATCATCGCGGTGCCCTGGCGATGCCGGAATTGGAGTAGACTATGCCCGCACCTACTGGATTGCCATCGTCGTTTGTTCTTCCCGCCAGTGTCTCGCCTACAGGTGTGGCTGTTCAATTGAATTGGGTTGATGATGCGCAGGGTGGTTACGGTGGTTTCGGCGGGTGGGTCAATGATCCCAGTTACGATTACGCCAGCTGTGATACGCCGAACGCGATGGATGAGGTGGGGATAATCCCGTTCGCGTATCAGGGAAAATTCACGTCGCCGTGGGGTTTGATTGCGGTTGCAATGACTGATAATCCAAACGGTGACGGTTCGGGGGGGCTTTGGGCGGATGCAGGCTACACATTGGCCAATGGGGTGTTCACATTCAATGCTTCAGACCCCGGCAACAACTTCGGTGCTGGTAGAGATTTCCCCGCTTGGACGCCGGCAACATCATTTTCCCCGTCAGCAATTTCAATCGTAGGCACTCTCCTCGGACAGATAGGTAAATGCATCAAGTGGATCAATCTTCTAATTGCCTACCAAAACACCCTTCTCGGCTCCGGCACTGGTGTTGATGAGATTCTGAGCCAATACGAGTCTGAACGCTATCTCGTCATTGGCATCGAGCAGCAATGGCTCGGCCAGGCCAGCCAAGTCGCGGGATGGGCGGCAACGCTCAAAGCCACCATCGACGCCACCCTTTCAAATCTTCAGCTTGACCTCAACGCCCCTAACTCCAACGTCAGTACAATCCTACCCCTCCTTGTTGACTACCTCGTAGCCAACAGCCAAACCGTTCTCGCCAACACCATCTCTACCCCAACCGTCACGCCGTCCGGTGCCAACGCCGGCAGCGGTGTCCTCGTCGCTTCGTGTAATAACGTGGCGGGAGTGGCCGATCAGCGGATCATTACCGAAACCGTGCAGTTGACCTGTACGCGCGATCGCTTCTCTGGCGCCCAGGCCGGCGGGGAGCAATTCTCCGTCGTCGGATACCCCACGGTGAACGTCTACAGCAATGGGATACTCGGCAACGGAACCGGGGCGCCGGTAAACGTGGCGGACAACCAGAACATCCTCAAGAACGGGGCGTTTACTTCATTCTCCGGTTCGACGCCGAACAACTGGACGGTGAATGCTGGTGCCGCGGATATCTCTCAGGAATTGACCAACGTGCATGTTGTCGGCGGGGCGGCGCTGAAGTATGCCGGGGATGGAACGACCACGGTGGTGCAGGTCACCCAGACCATCGGGGGATACAACGCGATCAACACCCAGACGATTTACGCGGTTGGCGTCTGGCTGCGGATCGGCGGAACGGTCAACACCGGCAGCAACTTGCAAGTCGCCGTGACTGGGACTGGCTTCACAACGGTCAATTTGTTCAACGCCGATCCGCATACGCTCACAACTTCGTATCAGTTGTTCAATGTGTTTCTGCCGATCGGGGTGTCATATCCTAGTAACCTCGCGATTACCGTGAAGTGGTCATCCGCGAATACCGCTGGCGCAACGGCGGTGGTTTACATCGCCAACATCGTTTTGGCGAAACCGACCGCTTTCGGGATTTTTGGCTCAACGCAGTTAACGTGTTTTCGCGGCTCTACGGATTTCCTGCAAGGCGACAGCTTCACGCTGACGACTGCGAATCCCAACAATGGCGTGTGGCAATCGGCGATGAGTCGCCTATACAACGTGCAGCTTCCCTCAACTACTGGCACGCCTACGATTTTGGATTCGCTTTGTGAATGACAAGGCGGCATAAGCTTGGAAGGCACCGTAAATGGCAGGCTCCCAAAACCCAACCCTTAACTCCATCACGCTCGGCGGCAAAACCGTCTATGACCCACCGCCTGGCGGTAGGCCGACAAACGTCATGACGATGTACACCGGCGGTTCCAGATATGGGATTGGCCGGTTCCTCATGCTCGTGGATGATTTTAATGCGCTGATGGAGGACACACCGGCTGGCATGGTGACGCTGGAGATGAAGGGGGCGCCAGGTCCGGGTATCTCGTTTTCGGTCTGCCTTGCCGCCGCCATCCCCTACGTCACCGGCCCCACCGCCTCGGATGGAAACACCGCGAGTACCCAGTCTTTCGCCAACATGGTTGAGGCCATCGTGTTCGACAACCGATGGCAGTTGACCGATCCGATTACCTGCGCTCTGAACGTCCATCAACAGGGATTTCCGTATTCTGGTACTGGTTCATCGGCAACGCCAATTTACTATCCCAAGACCACGAATAACGGCACGGCTTGGAATTGGTCCGATGTCTGCACGCAACTGAACGTCGATCCCGACATTCCCGATCCTGTTCCCTCATCGTGGAAGCCGCGGAACATGATCTTCGACAATGTGGCGGAAGGGAAGGTGCTGGATGACGTTGCCGGGCAATTGTTTCTCGTGGTGGGATTCTCCGACAACAGTTACACCACGACGGACTTTTACAATCCGGGCCAATCAACGGGTGGAAGCAGCCAAAGCGACAGTGGCAATACCCAGACTCTTCAAGACGCCTCGAATTACATCATCCAGGGTCAGGACTGGATTCGTAACGATTCGCGGTTTCCATCAAAAGTCGGGGTGACGTTCAAGGTCAATAATCAAGACAACCCCTTTGATCCCTACAGCGACATTTCGGACGATCCCACCAGCGGGAACAACACGCGATGCTACGAAGTAGATGTAAGTCAGCCGGGCGAGGGCGGATCGCAAAATTTCACGCTGCCGATGATGTACGGGAATTTCGTTGCGATCCGTTCTGGTGGAAGCGTCACCAACACAAGTGAGCTTTCGACCGTGGCGAATGATGTCGGTGGCCGTTACTACACGATGACGCAGTTGAAAATGTCGGAGAAGAAGTATGCCGGCATCTGGCCCTTCGTCCCCGATGGTCTGGTCCGTGGCGTTCAATGGGTATCTGATGCCAAGGGCGCGGTAACGACCGTTCGCTTCAACGACCAGCGCGATTTCTGCCCGGCGATGGAGCCGATGCGGGCGGTCGAGTCGATCAGCAACCAGCTTGTCATTGGGATGGGGACCACCAACACGGCGAGCACCCCACAGGGTTCACGGTTGCTTTTCGGTACGGGTGAATTGGTACTGGTCGCCATCATCGGCGCGGAATCGGGAGGTGGCTACTATAAAGGCTCGATCCTGTACGGCGTCAGCAACGGCGGCAATGGTGGAAGCAACGGCAATCCACCGGGGTTTGACACCTTCCAGCTTCAATCTCAAGTCAACCAATCCGCTTGCGATGGACCGGCTCCACTGACCAACACAAACCAAACACTTAAAAACAATGCGCTGGTGGTGAATCTGGCCGAACCTTATGTCGGCTGGACGGCTGGCAGCGGACAGGGAACTCCGGGAAGTCACGTGCTTTGGGGAAACGTCGCGGAAGTTTTCTATGTTATCGGGCGCGTCATGGGCACGACCCAAGAATCGACACCGCGCACAATCGTCTATGTCGATAACTGGCCTGTCCGTCCCTGCATCGCCAAAATTACCGGCGTCTATCAGGGGACCTACGGTGGAGTGTATTACGGCCGAATCGCCCAGGGTCAGTTTGCCAGCAGCGGCAATTTCGGATTCAACAATCTGCTAAGCAGTCTAAGCTCGGCATTTTTTCCGAGCGGCGACAATTGCTGGATCACAAACAACTGGGAGCAGACTTACAGCTTTCAGGCCCGCAATGGGTTGGCGGTCGGCACGATGGTCTGGGGCATCGTCGCTGGTTTTCCGCAGTATTCGACGATCACGAGCGGCAACTCAAACTCGAACAATATCTGGTATCAGGTCTACACGTGGTTTCCGCCCCAGTCGGCGGCGCTGACTCACGCGATTCAGAACCTTGTCACGGACCAGACCGCAGGTTCAACCTATGGGATCAACGAGCAGACCATGATGAACAACCTCAAAACCGACGTGACAAACCTTCAGGCTGCGCTGAGCAATCTTTACGCGAACTTGAAAACGGCGGGGTATTCTCTTTGATCGAACGGCTCATCAAGAAAAACCGCAAGCTGGCGCTGATCCGCAAGAGGCCGCCGACGCGCGGCTTGCGGATGCGGCCGCAATGGCCCCCGCACCATTCTCCCCCCAACACCCTTCCCAGATACCCAAAACCAACGAAAACGCCACCTGGCGTTGCACCGGCGTTGCACCTAAGAAAAATAATTGTATGCGGGATTTTCTGGTCGTATATAAGACTATTTATATGATGATCTTACGATCTAGATTCTCGCGACAGTGAGGTGTGGAATTCTGCTTCGGCGGCAACAGCCGCAGTTCAGCCGGCGACGGCATCACCAGCCGCGGCGGCTGATCGATCGCCAACTCCAACTCGGCCAATCGCTCGTCATAGGTGGCGTACTGCCCAATCGAATCCGCCGGAAACTTGAACCTGGCGATTTGCGCCGCCGAGACTCCAACGAGAAACGTCACGCCAACGATCAACCCCGCGCGTGGAATTGCCCACCGAACAAAAATCGCTATGACGAGCAACCCCGCCGCCGCGCCAAGCCACAACGCCGGCTTGATCGGCAAGACATTAGCGATTCCGATTCCCAGTGCGATCAGAAATGTAAACAGAACAGCCGGTCGGCGCTGAAAAAACTGCGACAGGCGGCGAAATTGATGCCGGCCCCGCTCCATGTATGAATTGCGAAAATACCCGCAAAGAGATGTTCGTTGCAACTTCCCCGAGCCGGGGACGGCCCGGTTCCATCCACGACCCGCCGGCTATTCGGCCTACCTGCTCACGGTTGCGTGGCTGGGACAAGCAAAACCCTAACCGGGTATCTGCAGGCGATTGTCAGTGATGTAACTGGGTCGCCCTGGTCACCGCTGTCGACCCGGCTTTCGATGGCGCCGGGAGGCAGTCGGCTCGCATCGATTTGAAACTGTCCAGTGTACGAAGTTCTGTCCTGCACTTGATATATCTCAAGCGTGCGATCTGCGGCTCGATCGCCGAAGAAGCAGCCCCCCATCGACAGAACAGCCATCGCGCCTGCGAGCCGTGCCAGAATACTTGTCATGGAATACAAGCGCGGACCGAATATCCGTGATTCGCTGTCCATTTTTCACTCCACCGTCACGCTCTTGGCCAGATTCCTCGGCTTATCCACGTCGAATCCCCTCGCCACGGCCGCGTGATACGCCAGCAATTGCAGCGGCACCACCGTCACCAGCGGCTGCAAACATTCCATCACGTCCGGAACGTAAATGACGTGATCGCTATACCGTTTCATTTGCGTGTCGCCTTCGGTGGCGACGGCGATCACCCGGCCGCCGCGGGCGCGAACCTCTTCGATATTGCTGATGATCTTTTCGTATTGCAGCCCCTGGGTGGCCACGAACACCACGGGCATTTCCGGCGTGATCAGCGCGATCGGGCCGTGCTTCATCTCCGCCGCGGGCATCCCCTCGGCATGGATGTAGCTGATTTCCTTCAGCTTCAACGCCCCTTCCAGAGCCACGGGATAGTTATATCCGCGGCCCAGGAACAGCCAGTTCTCCCGGTCGCTGAAGTTTACCGCGATCTTCTTGATTTCCTCGCTGAGCGTCAGGACTTTTTCCATCCGCTCGGGCATCGCGCACAACCCTTCGATGATTTCCTGGCACTGCGACTGGCTCATAAACCTGCGCCGCCCGATGAACAGCGACAGAAGCGCAAGGGTGACGAACTGGCAGGTGAACGCCTTGGTGCTGGCGACGCCGATTTCGGGTCCGGCGTGGAGATAGATCCCCCCGTCCGTTTCCCGAGCGATCGTGCTGCCCACGACGTTCACGATCCCCAGACACAGCGCGCCTTTTTCCCTGCCCTCGCGCAGCGCCGCCAGCGTATCGGCCGTTTCGCCCGACTGGCTGATCGCCACCAGCACCGTCCCCTCCTCGACGATCGGGTTGCGATACCGGAATTCCGCGGCGTACGTGCATTCCGTGACGACCTTCGCCAGGTCTTCCATCAGATAATCCCCCAGCAGCCCCGCGTGCCACGCCGTGCCCTGCCCGGTCAGGATGAACCGCCGGGCGCGCAGCAATTCGCGCGCATGCTCCGTCAATCCGCCCAGAACGATCCGGCCTTCCTTCTGGTCCGCCCGCCCGCGCAGGCAATTCCTCACGGCCGTCGGCTGCTCGAAAATCTCCTTGAGCATGTAATGGTCGTAGGTCCCCAGCTCGTACGCCTCGATCTTGTTTTCCAACTGGCTGATGACCGGACTGGTTTCCACGTCCTCGATGGTCGTCGTCCGGAAGCTGTCCGGCCGCAGCACCGCCATCTCGTTGTCGTTCAGATAGATCACGCTGGCCGTGTGCTCGACGATCGCGCTGGCATCCGATGCGACGATATATTCGTCCTTGCCCACGCCGATGATCAGCGGGCTTCCCTTTCTGGCGACGACCAGGGTATCCGGTTCGTCCTTGCAGATGACCGCGATGCCGTACGTCCCTTGCACCTGTTGCAGCGCCGCCTGCACCGCCCGTTGCAGCAGCGACACGCCGTTCGTCGGGTGGTTCTTGGCCTTCAAGTCCGCATAAATGTCCCCGACCAGCACCGCCAGCACCTCGGTGTCGGTCTGGCTGGAGAACGTGTGCCCCTTTTCGCTGAGGAACTGTTTGAGGGCGACGTAGTTTTCGATCACGCCGTTGTGAACCAGCGCGATCAGGCCCTTGTCATCGGTATGCGGGTGTGCGTTGCACTCCGTCGGCGCCCCGTGGGTCGCCCAACGCGTATGCGCCATCCCCAAATGGGCTTTGGGCAGCGGCTCGCCGTGGATCAGGCTGTTTTCAAGCACGCTGATCCGCCCCACGGCCCGGCGAATGTGCAATTTGTGGTTATGATCGATGACCGCGATCCCGGCCGAGTCATAGCCGCGATATTCCAGCCGTTTCAGGCCTTCAATCAGCAACGGCTGGGCAATTTTCCTGCCGACGTACGCAACAATTCCACACATTCAGACCTCCGGAAAATCAAACAACACCATCAAACACGTCGGTTCCCGGGCCGAATCACGCACCCCTGCCCAGACCGGCGAGACATCCCAGTCTAACCGTAACCCGCGGTCAGGCAAGAAGGACGTGCTATCATCGGTTATTCACGCCGGTAACTGCTCCCGCCCGTCGGATAACGGCGCTGGTCATCCAATTTTAGTTTGACTGCGAAATGTTTCACAAACTACAATGTGATTTGCCTCCGCAAGCCGGAAATCAGGATTTGGAAGTTCCGCGCAACAGAGTTTTGGTTTTAGCCACGCCCACGACGGCCAACTCCGCCGCCATCGAATCCCTTAAATCACAGTGCGACGTCGAGCAGGTTGACTCGATCGACAAGGCGATCGAACTCATCAAGACCGAACATTTCACCGCGATCTTTTCCGAGGCCGCCGATTTCCTTCCACTCGAACGCGCCCTCATCAGCCAGCAGGCCAATCTCATCCTCAACACCATCGGGGAAGGCGTCTGCATCGTCGATCGCGAGGGCCGCTCCAACTGGATGAACAAAAAGATGCAGGCCTGGCCGGCGAGGGTACACGAAAAAATCCGCCGCACCTGTCAGGAAGCCTTCGACATCTTCAGCAAGCAGGTCAGCCCGCAACCCTCCGACGCCCCCGCCTTCAGCCGATCCAAACGTTACGCCCTGAACATCGAAGACCAGCAATTCATGGAATTGATCGCCAGCCCCGTGATCAATCCGCGCGGTCAGGTCGTCCAGGTCGTCGCCGTGGTTTGGGATGCCACCGGCACCCGGCGATTGCAGCAGAAAATCGACGCCATCGACAAGGCCGGCCGCGAACTCGTCCGCCTTGAAGGCGACGCCATGTCCAAGCTCAACGTCGGCCAGCGCCTCAAGCTGCTCGAAGAAAAAATCATCAGCTTCACCCGCGATCTGATGCACTTCGACCATTTCGCCATCCGCCTCCTGGACCGCAAAACCAACAAGCTCGAGCTGGTCATCAGCGCCGGCCTGCCCCCCGAGGCCCTGTCCATCGACCTCTGCGCCGAAAGCGAGGGCAACGGCATCAGCGGCTACGTCGCCGCCACCGGCCGCAGCTATATCTGCCCCGACGTCGAACGCGATCCGCGCTACGTCGTCGGTCTCGACAGCGCCAAGAGCAGCCTCACCGTCCCCCTGCGTTTGCACGACAAGGTCATCGGCATCTTCAACATCGAAAGCCGCCAGCGAGCCGCCTTCAACGAGGACGACCGCCAGTTCGCCGAAATCTTCGGCCGATACGTCGCCGTCGCACTCAACATTCTCGATCTCATGGTCGTCGAGCGCGTCAGCACCAGCCACAAGGTCGCCGACGACGTCTGTAGTGAAGTCGCCGGTCCCCTCAACGACATCGCCTCCGACGCCAACGCGCTCATCGAGGAATACATCGGCCAGGACGATCTCCGCCAACGATTGCAGCAGATCCTCGACAACGTCGGCGCCATCCGCAACAGCCTCCGCCAGGCCGCCGAAGGCCCCAACACCATCCTGGGCGCCGGCGACGTGAAAGGCGCCGACGACCCCGTCATCAGCAACACCCACGTCCTCGTCGCCGACGATGAGCCCAACATCCGCAACACCATCAGCGACGTGCTCCGCAAATATCACGCCGCCGTGACCCTGGCCGCCTCCGGTAACGAAGCCATCACCCTCATCGAGCAATCCCATTTCGACCTGGTCATCAGCGACATCAAAATGCCCGACAAGAGCGGCTACGACGTCTTTGCCGCCGTCCACAAACTCAATACCAGCACCCCCGTGATCCTTATGACCGGCTTCGGCTACGACCCCAACCACAGCATCGTCCGCGCCAGCCAGGAAGGCCTCCAAGCCGTCTTGTTCAAACCCTTCAAGGTCGAGCAACTGCTCAGCGAAGTCCGAAAAGCCCTGCAAGTGGCCCCCGTAAAACAATAACCCGCGGCGCGGAAACCAGAAATCCGAAATCCGAATGACGAATCAAATCCGAAATCCGAATGACGAAACGGTCTTCATTCGTCATTCGGATTTCGGATTTGATTCGTCATTCGGATTTTGGATTTCGAGCTTCCGTGCATCCCGCGTCAATCATCCGTAGAATTGCCCGCCGCTCGATGAAAGGACCTCCCCATGGCCAAACGTTTCCGCGATCTTTCAGAGCAGGATATCCTGGCGCTGGCGATTTCTTCCGAGGAAGACGACGCCCGCATTTACGCCGACGTCGCCGAACGCCTCGGCGCCGAATATCCCGCTACCGCCAAGATATTCGAGGGGATGCGGCTCGAGGAACTGGAACACCACCGCAGACTGACCGAAACGTACCGCAAACGCTTCGGCGATCACATCCCCCTCATCCGCCGAAGCGACGTCAAGGGATTTATTCCCCGAAAGCCGGTCTGGCTCGCCACGGTTTTGGGCATCGACTCGGTGCGCAAGCTGGCCGAGTCGATGGAACTGGAAACACGACGCTTTTACGAGCAGTCCGCCAAGAAAGTCACCGATGCTTCCACCCGGCAACTGCTCATGGACCTGGCCGAGGCGGAACGAAAACACTCCGATCTCGCCGAAGCGCTGGAGCGGAAACACGTAACCCCCGAGGCCAGGAAGGCAGAGAATGAAGCCCAGCGCCGGATGTTCGTGCTTCAAATCGTCCAGCCCGGTCTCACCGGATTGATGGACGGCTCGGTCTCGACGCTTGCCCCGGTCTTCGCGGCGGCGTTCGCAACGCAAAATTCGCTCGACGCCTTCCGCGTCGGACTCGCCGCCAGCGTCGGCGCCGGAATCTCCATGGGTTTCGCCGAAGCCCTCAGCGACGACGGCAGCCTCACCGGTCGCGGCAAACCCCTGCTGCGCGGCATCGTCTGCGGATTGATGACCACCGCCGGCGGCATCGGGCACACCATGCCCTACCTCATCCCCAATTTCCGAACCGCCACCGCCGTCGCCGTCGTCATCGTCGCCATCGAACTGCTTGCCATCAGCTACATCCGCAACCACTACATGGACACCCCGTTCCTCTCCGCCGCCTTCCAGGTCATCGTCGGCGGCGTCCTGGTTTTCCTCGCCGGAATCCTCATCGGCGTCGCCGGCTGAAAAAGGGGTCATAAGCCTTTTTCGGCGAAAATGGGATCATACGGCATCCTTGCCGCCCTTCGCTTTCTTGGGCCGACCCACGGCTCCCAACGAACTCTCCAGCCCCAGGCGACTGGCCGTTATTCTTGCCCACTCCGCCTCCCCGTACGGCCGGCCACGATCGCGCGAAAAGCGCAGTGACGCCAATTCCTTCTCATCCTGCGGCTCATTCACCCGCCGGATCCAATCCCGCGGCAGGGGAACCGGCCAAATCGCCAAGAGATCCTTCATCGGGCCGGAATTCCTGCCCCGCACCCACAGCGAACTGAATCGCCATTCTTCAGCCCGTGGGACCAGGTTCGCCCGCAGCGCGTTACGTTCCACATATCGGCACACGCTCAAAAAATGCCGGTCCTCCTGGATCGGAAAGCTCTTGAACCGGCTCTGGTACAAATGGCCGCGGCCGCCGCTGTGACGGTGAGCATGCCACCGCTGCGCGTGCGTCATCGTCAGCCACTGCATGAACCGCGACAACTGTCCATCTTTCTTGGGCCAGATTACGAGATGAAAGTGATTGGGCATCAGACAATAGGCACACACCCGCATCGTCTCTTCCCGCGCCACGGCCTGGGCCAACACTCGCTCAAATGCTTCATAATCCCCGGCGTCTTGGAACAACTCGATCATCCCCCACGTCCGGTTCATGACGTGGTAGGCCAGCCCGCCCGGAGCAAATCGAGGTTTGCGCGCCATGCGGCCATCCTACCAAAAAAGGGGTCATAAGCCAATTTCAAAATTATCGCACGACTTCCTTTCGGATCGGATGGCTCGAAAGCTGAAATTCAGGGAAAAATGCCGGCGAACCTACGCCATGACCATTGAAATGGCTTATGACCCCTTTTTCTGGTCAGAAGGCGGCGCGTCGTCAGTTCCCTCTTCCAGCTTCCGCCCGCGCGCCACGACGGCGCGCTTCAGCAGATACTCGATCTGGCCGTTGACGCTCCGCAACTCCTCCTGCGCCCAACGCTCGATCTCCGTCCAGAGCGCAGGATCGATCCGAAGAACTAAACTCTTTCGCTGAGCCATCCGGTTGCTCAGGTGTAAAGGGTCCCGGTGTTTATCACCGGATGAACTTCCGTTTCGCCGCAGAGCACCACCATCAGGTTGCTCACCATCGCCGCCTTGCGCTCATCATCCAGCACGACCACCTGCTTCTCCGCCAGGTCCTTCAGCGCCATCTCCACCATGCTGACGGCGCCGTGGACGATTTTCTGCCGGGCGGCGATGACCGCCTCGGCCTGCTGGCGGCGGAGCATCGCCTGCGCGATCTCCGGCGCGTACGCCAGATGCGTCAATCGGGCTTCGTCCACCACCACGCCGGCTTTGCCCAATCGCTCCTGCAATTCCCTCCGCAGCGCCTGCGAAATCTCGTCAACGCCGCTGCGCAGAGTGAGTTCGTCCTGCTCGCCGTTGTCGTACGCATAGGCGCTGGCGATGTGGCGAAGCGAGGTCTCGCTCTGCGTCGCAACGTATTTTTCGTAATCGTCCACGTCGAACGCGGCCTGCGCCGTGTCGTTCACGCGCCAAACGATCACCGCCCCGATCTCGACCGGATTGCCTCGCTTGTCATTGACCTTCAGCTTCTCCCCGTTCAGCGTCCGCGCCCGCAGCGAAATTTTGTACGGCGTCCGGGTCGCGCGCGGAAGCTGGGAAACGCCCCCCTTCGGCAATTTTGTATACAGCGGATTCGCCCAATGAAAGCCGCTCTCCCGCACCGTTCCCTTGTACGCCCCAAACAAGATCAGCACCCGCGCCTCGTTGGGCTGGAGCGTGAACAGCCCGGTCAGCAAAATGATGATCGCCACCAGCGCCACCATCCCCGGGATAAACGCGCACCAGAATTCATAATCCTCGTGGTGCGGCCTCGCGGCGATCGTCAGCGAGTAAATCACCAGGGCGATGTCCCCCAACAGCAGCACGAACAGCAACGGAAACATCAGCCACCCCGGCAGCACCGTTACCTCTTTTTCCCGATGGGGCGTCAAAACCGCCATGCTCATATCAACCTCCTCTTTTGAAGTGTTATCATTATGATATCATAATGAGATCATAGAGGTTGTAAAGGTGAAAAAGGGGTCAGAAGCCTTTTCGGTCGTCGTTACCCCGGCGGCCATGTAAACGGCCGCCCCGCCAGGACGTGCAGGTGCAGATGAAACACCGTCTGCCCCGCCCCGCGACCGCAATTGAAGATCGTCCGGTATTCGCTGTGCCCCATTTGCTTCATCAATTGCCCGGCCACCAGGAACATCCCTCCCACCAATCCCGCATCCGCCGGCTTCACGTCGTTGAGCGTCGGGATGAGCTTTTTAGTGATCACCAGCAAATGCACCGGCGCTTGCGGGTTGACGTCATAAATCGCGATATAAGATTCGTCCTCGTAGGCGATTTTAGCAGGGATTTTCCGGGCGATTATCTTGCTGAAAAGTGTTTCATCCATGCCCGGACAGATTGCAACTTTCGCCCCGCCGCGTCAAGTCTCGGCGGCCGTTTCAACACGGGTTTTCCAAAGACTTCGGGTGGTGTCCTAATTTGAAATTTTCCCGGCCCCTACGGGCCTTGGCCATTATGCAGGATTTCCTCATTTATGTCGGCTTGTCGATTGAGATGATCTTGAATCGCGGAAACTGCCCACAAAAGGATGATTATCACCAATAGCCACGCCAGGAGCTTGAATATGCCGGGGATTACCGGGCGAGTTTCGATTGGTTCTTCGCGTATTACTGGTGACAACCGACTGCGGCATTCCGCACAAACGATGTGGCCTTGCCAATCATGGGGCGTTTCCAGTTTGCCAATCGTACGGCCACAGTTCGCGCATACGGCCATGCGGGCATTCTACCACCCACGCACGAAAAAGCCGCCCGGAGGCGGTAATCTGAAATTCCGTCCTGACATCTTCGACTTTCGAGAATCGCGGCAGTTTTCCGATATCAAAATCGGAGAAACGCCGAAATGGCATACCTCAAACCATTCGCGATTGCGATTTATGACGAATGGAGATCGGTGATGACCAGTAGCGTCATTGCAATAGTCCTTTTGTTTATAGGACCGTTTGTCTCCCAGAAATGGATCGGGCTTCTTCTTTCCGTGGCCGGAGTCTTGGGTCTTTTGTTTGCGTCGTATCGCCTGTGGGTCAAAGAATACAAACGAGCCCGAGATGCGAACAGGCATCCATTCGATAAAGAACTAGCAGACAAAATCAAATACGAAATTTCGATCTTGCTTCCCAGCTTCACGCTGCTTCTAGAGCAAATGCTTATTTTGGGGGGGACAATGAACGAATATTCTGCAAGGAAGTTTCTGGTGGGAAGGCAGTTCTCGAACGTATCTGAGCATCCGCTTGCAGAGTTGGCAAAAGAAACTGGATGGCTGCAATTCGACGGGATTGACGCATATACGATTCGCCCGACGATCAAAGAAGCTCTAACGGCCTTTTTCAAGGCGAATCAAACCGCTGCCAGCAACTCGTCCAATTCCCAAACATGATCTGTGACGCCAGCGGCCATCGCCGGGGTAATCCGCGTGGTGCCGTGGACCCGGCAGAAGTTGTAGTGGGCGACGTGGAGGGCAACCGCTGCCGCAAGGTTTTCGAGCTTCTTTGAGAAGCCGAGCGATAGCCGCGTGAACCGCCTCATAAACGTGCGGATCGTGAGGTTGTTCCGTTCAACGTGGCTGGTGCAAATCGACTTCAAATCAATATCAGCGAGGCCCGTAATCTGGCGACGTTCAGACGCCACCAGAACGGGTGGGCCGTACCGGCCGGGTTGAATCGGCTCGGCAAATTCCTTGATGATTTGGCCGTAGGCGATTTCGTCGCCGAAGGCGTTTTTAACGGCATTGGGATACGCTTGCCATCCATCGGTTGAAAGCTGGGGCGCATCCGTGACGATCCGGTCAGCAAGGTCATACATGAACGCCTGAGTGACTTCCGTGCATCGCTTGCCGATGGCGAATGTCGCAATGAGCTTCGTGTCCTGATCGAACGCAACGTACAGGAATTGATCGCCCATCGTGGGATTAACGACCAGCGCCCGCTTTAACGTCTCTTGCTTGCAACCCACGAATGTCCAGATTTCATCCGCCTGGACATGCCGGAGCTTGAGGTTACGCAGCCAAGCGTTGAGGAATTTCTTGCACTTGCCGCCGACGTTCACGGCCAGCCGCATGATTGTATCGCGATGAACGCCGGTCAGCCGTTCAATGGAACGGATGGAGTTTCCTTCAACCAAAAGGTGAATGATCGCCTGTTGCTTCAATCGGGGTAGTGCGTTTGCCATTGCGAATTCCTTTCCTATTCCGGGCGGAATTCGCTAAAATGCTGTTTCCTAGTCGGCAGTTAGCGTATCCCGCTGATTGTCACTTCCCCGGTTGTTGATAGCAGCCGGGGTTTATATTTGTATTGTAGCAACAAAAACCCCACAGTCAACAAAATTCTTCTTGATTTGTGAGTTTTTTGTTGCTACAGTCATTTTATGGCAAGACCAAAGAAAACGGCTGGACAGGCCAAAACCAACATGCTGCGCATCCGGCTTACCGAGGATGAGCGAAAGACCATCGACCGGGCGGCGGCCTCAAAAAGCCTCGAAACGTCCACCTGGGCGAGATTTGAGCTTATGACGCTTGCCAAGCGGCTGGCGGCAAAGGCATGATGCCCCGCTTTCGCGGGACTGGAAATTGGTGGCGGACGTGCTACGATGGGGATGTAGCGCCCCAGCGGAAACCGGTATCTCACAAAACACTCGCTTTCCGTGACGGGCATTACTACGGGCCGGACCTCGCGGGTCACGGCCTTTTTCATGCGCCGACAACGGGATTCCAGTATTTCAAATCGGGCGGATTTGTATGTAGCGCCGATGTAGCGCTACGCGGTCGGTGGGAAGTAACCCTCACCATCGCCGTAATTTGTGAATCCAGCGGGACGCAACTTTTCGCGGAACACGCGCCGGAAGTGTTCTGGAGTAACCCCGCAATCCAATGCAATTATGTCGCCGAGCTTGCCCGGATATTTAATTATGTATTGAGCGATTTTCTTGGCAGTTCCGCGAAGTGGCTTGAGCGATTGGGCAGCTAATGCTTCCAGCGCCTTGATTTGGCGTTCTTTAAGTTTTAGGGCTTCTTCGTCGATTTTAAGCTGGCGCTCGCGGGCGTCCTCTTCCCGGCTTTCGCGGCTTACCCGCTCCTCAAAATCTCCCGACGATTCCCCGCGCTTTTGATGCCACATTCGCCGCAAGCGTCTCACCTTTCACGGGACCGATCCGGGGCGATGATCTGGAAGGTGAGAGCCAGACCACCGCCCGGACCTTCGGCGGGTAATTAGGCCGCCGTTCCCGATGCTCGATATTTTACGATGGCAAGTTGTGGTAAACTAGCGCCGTTAGCCGAAAGGCCAAATGCGAGCATTGATTTGGGGATGGCTTGCGATATGGACGGGGCTGATTATCGTTCTCACAGTTGCCAAGCTCGACACGGCGGCAGTGGCCTTATGGGTAGTTACCGCCATCATTCTTGTGATTCTTTTTGCTTGGTTTCCGGGTTACAACGCGACCTGGATGCGGAATCATCCACAAGCCATAGCGATCACGGTTGGAGGGTGGCTTTGGCTTATCCTTCCGTTTATCGCCATTTGGACGATAGGTTACCTGGAACCATTCCGTTGGCCCGCTGGACAGATCGTGTTTGGCGGGGTGAACGTAATAATCTGGTTCGTTCTTGTGGTTTGGTCGTATGCCGGCGGCCAATCTCCACAAGCGATCCCTTCATACAAAGGACCACGCGCGAAATCTCTGAGTTATCCTATCGAAAGAAAATTCCGGGTTATGGGTGTTGATCGCGCGACAAAGATGGACACAACTTGGTTTTGCATCGCGGACAATGAGGCGAACGCCAAGGTCAAGGCCGAATTAGAGGGAATCGTCGTAACCTCCGTAACTCCGGAGATGTAACTAACGGTCGTTTTGCTTTTCCTCTGCACAAAGTCAAATTAGGACACTACCAGACTTCGGGTGCAGTCCGGAATAGAATTGACGCGGAAATACGGCACCGATATAGTCCGGCCGAGCCTTCGCACTTCCCCCATCGGAGCGTCATGAGTCAAGCCGTTTCGTCTCCAGCTAAAAATCCGGCCGGGCTTGAGGGCGTTGTGGCGGCGCCCAGCGAAATCTGCTTTATCGACGGCGTCGAGGGCCGGCTGGTCTATCGCGGGTACGATATCGCCGACCTCGTCGAAAACGCCACATTCGAGGAGACCGCCTTCCTGCTTTGGAAGGCCAGGCTGCCGGTCCGCTCGGAATTGACGCAACTCAAGGCCCAGCTTGGGGTTCATGCCGCCCTGCCGCCCCACACCCTGGCGGTGCTCAAGGCTTTGCCCCCCTCCACCGAGCCGATGGACGCTTTGCGGACCGCCGCCAGTTCTCTCAGCAGCTCCGACCCCGATCTGCAAAACAACGACCCGGCAGCCAATCTTCGCAAGGCCATCCGCTTGACCGCCCAATTGCCAACCATCGTGGCGGCGTTCGATCGCCTGCGGCGAGGCCGCAAGCCGATCCGCCCCGATCCGCACGCCTCCATCGCCGGCAATTTCCTTCACATGCTCAACGGCTCACGCGCTCACGAAACGCTGGTGCGCGTTCTCGACGCGGCGCTGGTCCTTCACGCCGAGCACGGCTTCAACGCCAGCACGTTCGCCGCTCGCATCACCGCCGCCACTCTCGCCGACATGCACGCCGCCGTCACCGCCGCCCTCGGCGCCCTCAAAGGGCCTCTGCACGGCGGCGCCAACCAGGAAGTCATGCAGCTTCTATTGGAATGCGGCGATGCCCCGACCGCCGCCAAACGCGTCCGCGAACTGCTCGACGCCGGCCAGAAAATCCCCGGCTTTGGCCATCGCGTCTACAAAACTTTCGATCCCCGCGCCGCCTTTCTGCGCAAGATGAGCCGCCATCTCGGCGAAGTCGCCGGGAATACCAAGTGGTACGAAATGTCCGAGCAGCTCATCCCCATCGTCAAGGAGATGAAGAACAAAGACCCCAACGTCGATTTCTTCAGCGCCAGCGCCTACTACGTGATGGGCATTCCCATCGATCTTTACACCCCGATTTTCGCCATCGCCCGCATCGCCGGCTGGACCGCACACGTGAT
>Ga0181538_10000199_pt1 | contig 69309 bp, 58 predicted proteins | sample PEATcosm2014_Bin_40_FD_119773 | JGI IMG/M metagenome (GOLD analysis project Ga0181538, IMG submission 119773) | Peatland microbial communities from MTU Mesocosm Facility, Houghton, MI, USA - PEATcosm2014_Bin23_30_metaG | ecosystem: Environmental > Terrestrial > Soil > Wetlands > Peat | place... | reverse complement strand
TGAATACCCATTAAAGCAATTGCCCTGCCAAATCTCGGCTTCCTTCAAGTCGCTGTATCTAAAGCACTCCGGCGCGGAAGATTCTGCCGGACTTGTACGCCATCTCGCCGGAGTGCTTCCGATCCAGCACTAAGACTTATGAGGAGCTTGTCGGAAACTGGGCTCCCTCTGATTACGAGCACGCACGAGACGTCGAGTCCGACCTCGCCACTGCAGTGGACACTGCTCAACTCCGTGGGTGGTGAGGTTAGGTCTATGTCCCGCGCGCGTCGAGTCTCGTCTCAACATGCCAAGCCCAGCTAGGCCAACCAGGAGAATGAGAGTCGTGAACAGCGCGAATGGCGAGAGCGTTGGTGCCGCCACGCCTGAAGGCGGGCCTGATAGAAGATCGATTGAGGTTCCGTTAGGCACATTGACGATAACGGTACCGCCGACGATGCCGCCATCATCGGACCAGTGGCCGTCGATAAACAAATTCACGGAATAGGTGCTCAAAGTAGGGGGTGCCGGAAAGGTCTGCGGCCCGGGGCTGTAGGTTCCACCTTGCCCGGTGTTCGTACAATTGGATCGCTCGATCAGCGTGCCATTGATGAACACCTCAAGTGTACACTCCAAGGCGACGGTGAGCGGTACGGTAACGGTGAAGTTCGGTGTGATTGTGATTGTTGACCCAAACGTGCCGGAACCGGTACCCTGCCAGGAGATTTCGAATTGGCAGGTTGAAAACGCGCTACTCATGGATGCGCTTGCGGAAAGGGATAGACCTTGCCCTCCATTGGTCACGGTGCCCGTTGGGTTGACGATGGTCGTGCCAGTGCAGTCACCTCCTGAGATACCTATATAGCTGGGAAGCGACTGTGCAGTGCTGGGATTAGGCGCATTGAAAGAGACCGCTTGGGCAACACTAAACTGCCAAAGCGCCAGTAGTGCCATCCGATAACCCTGCGAACGCCGGGCGGGTGATGATTTGAAACGAGAGTATTCCTCGATAGTAGACATCCGTCTACCCCTTCCGTCACAACCCTCATTGCAAAGACCACCGAAGCGGTGATTTAACTACACCTCCCAGGGATTTCATGGAAGGCAGCGCGAAACGGTTCATGGAAACTCCAATTCCCACCGTCTTTCCGCAATATTTAACAAGGCCAGTGAAGCGATTGTGGACAAAACACGGGGTTATCGGAGAAGTGGATTTCGGGCCGCGGCGAGGACGGTTTCGCTCATCCTCTATTCATCTCCCGAATCCTATACTTGAATTCGCAACCCGACGCCGCGAATTCTGCCAATCGCTCTCGCGCTCCTTCCGTGCGCCTGGGCGCAAGCCCCGCCCGGCGCCGCGACCCAGCGTCTCCCGCTCCCGGACGCCCTCGCCCGCGCACAGAAATACAGCCAGCAAACCTCCAACGCCAACATCGAGGCGCTCCTCGCCCGCGAAGATACCGTGCAGGCCCGAGCCGCCCTGCTCCCCACCGTCAACGGATTCAGCCAGTACATCTATACCCAAGGCAACGGCACCCCGACTGGCATCTTCGTCCCCAACGATCGCGTCCACGTCTACAACGACTACATCACCACCCAAGCCGATCTCTACTCTCTCGCCAAGCGCGCCGACTATCGCCGCGCCATCGCCGCCGAGTACGGCGCGCAGCCAGCCGGCCAGAAAGGCCGTCCCCCGGCCATTCCGGACAGCTTCCATGTCTTAATCGTGGGTAAGTAGTGCACAAGTGGGGCAGCCAATCCTGGCGCCAATCCTGGCTGCAGCCGCCTTTCAGTCGGCCGCGCTCGCGTCAATCGCGGAATCCGGCTAAAAGCCGGATGCAGGCAGGATTGCCTGCCCCACAAATCGCAGCGATCAGTTTCGGGATTTTTTCGCAGACGCGCTGGTAAAAACCACGGGTACCGGATTTACTTGCCCGCAGCGTGCTTTTGCGCCGTGGCGCCGCCCTGGCGCCCCGGTGCTTTTCGGGGAGTCGCGCGGTTGATCAGCCGTTTCACCCAACTCAGCAGATGCACTGGTTCGTGGGAGCTTTTGGCGATCACCACATCGGCGCCCGTGGCCTGCTCCGTCAACCCGAGCGGATCGACAAACCCGGAGAGCAGAATGATGCGCGTGTTGGGCTTCAACTGACGAATCCGTTGGATGAGTTCACCTCCATCCATGCGCGGCATCCGGTAATCGGTGACCACCACGTCGAAAGGGGAGGTTTCGAAGAGTTTCAGGCCGTCTTCGCCATTGGTAGCGATTTCGACGCGATATCCGACCTCTTCGAGGAGCGATCTGCGAACCAACAATCCGTCTCGGTTGTCGTCCACCAGTAGTATGTGCGGAGTCGCTAACAGGGCGGGTTTCATCAAGGACGAATGCGAGAGTAACAAAGCTGTAATTGCAATGTCAACGCTTTCGCATCGTGATGGAAAACCGCGAGATGGAGCGCTTGACAAAGACCCCGGTATGCGCTCGCGTTTATTCCACTGCCCGCGGCGCCTTGTATCCAGCCTTGGCGACGATGTTGTACTTCACCGGTTTGCCCTTGTCATCCTTGATGGCGATGGGGTTGCCGTCGTGATCCACCAACTGCACCTTGATCTTGCGGTACGTGCCGTCGTGGGCTTTGTTGCTCGAAGTGTAGGTCAGCACGTACTGATTGCGCAACGACTCGTGGATCTGTTGGAAAATACCGCCGAATTCACCCTGGAACCGCGGGAAGAAAGCCTGTCCGCCGGTTTCGGACGCAAAAGTCCTCATCTCGTTGTCGGCCTGCAAGAAGCCGATATTGTCGCCCCTCGGGCCCATCATGATGCGCAGCGCCTGCATGAGGCCGATGGCGTATACCGGCACGCCGGATTCCTGCAAGACTTTGCGCGCCTTGTCGAACGTGAGCTTGCTGAAGGTATCGACGCCGGAAGAAACCAGCAGAATCGCCTTGCGCCCTTCGATTCCCGACATGCGGTCGGCAGTATCGGCCACCGCGTCGAAAAGATTCGATTCGTGCCACGCCGGAATGGTCAGGCGCCGCAGCGCTTCCTGCGTCTCCATTCGGTTGGTGGTGAAATCCGACAGAATCTCCGGCTTGATGTCGTAGGCGATCACCGCCACGTAGTCTTCCGGTTTGAGCGTACTGGCAAATCCCCATACCAGTTGCATCGTCTGGAACCAGGTTGGACCCCAGTAGCTTTGAAAGAGGTTGCTGAACTCGATGAGCATCGCCACCGTCATGGGCGCATCGCCTTTGGCGGTGAATCCGTTGACCTGCTGGGGAACGTTGTCCTCTAGGACGCGGAAGGAGGATTTCGGGATATTGGGGATGAAGCGGCCGCTTTTATCCATCACCGCCACGTCGACCGTGACGGTATCGACATCCGCCTTGAACGACGGCAGCGTGCTGACATCCAGCTTGTCTTTCCTGGTGTATTCCGACGGGATCTTGGGCAGGTCGCCGTCGGTCGATGGAGTGCCATCCGCGGGTTTCTTCTTCGCAACCGTTCCGCTGGTGGAATTGATCGGACCCTGGTCCTGCGCGGCGACCGTCGCCGCCACGGCCACCAACAGTGCGGCGGCGCACACAAAAGCGGTAATCGAGGCTCGCATAGTCTTGCTTTCTGACGTCAATATAGCAGATGACGTACTGCGGCGGGGGAGCGTTTCCGGCTCGGAGGGGTCAATTGATCCACGGACCGCGGCCGTCGTGTTTGCGCATGTAAACCTGGAATTTCTTCTTCGCCCGCTGCATTTTCCATTGCCGGTATCGCCCGCTGACGTCCGGCAAATGCCAGCGTCCGGCGTGGATCGGCACCTTCAGATACAACAGGCCGAAAAGCATTCCGCCCAGATGCGCGAGGTTCGCGATGCCGCTGTTCCCGCTCCGGAAGGCGGAGAGCAGTTCCACCGCTCCGTAGATCATCACCAGATATTTGGCTTTGATGGGGAACAGAAAATACATCAGCACCTGCGTGTCGGGGAACAAGACCCCGAACGCCAGCAGCAGGCCGTAGATCGCGCCGGAAGCGCCGATGGTTGGCACCCATGGCGGTGAGGCATGCGGGGCCAACAGTACCCTCACTACGGTGTCGCAGATGCCCGCGCCGATGCCGCAAAGGAAATAGTATTTCAGAAAACGCCGCGTCCCCCACGTCTGTTCCAACGGCAAACCGAACATCCAGAGCGCCAGCATGTTGAACAGCAGGTGGCCGATGCCGCCGTGCAGGAACAGGTACGTCACCAGTTGGTAGCTGAACCAGGGAAAGCTGTAGACAACGAGCCAGGGCACCAGTTCCAGCGGCGACATCCAGCTTTGAACGGCGGGACCACCGAGGTACCAGATCACGAAGATCACCGTGTTCACGATCAGGAGCCACTTCACGCCGGTGGGAAAGTATCCGTATATGATGGACCGGCTGAGTCTGTACCGGGGTTGCGCCATGGCGGGTTCTCTAGAGATTAGAATAACAACCCGGCTGTCAGGATGCAGCCGTCTCGCCGTTCTTTGCGTACCGGTTGAGCAGTTGAGCGCACAGTTGGAGCGCCACCGCTGCGCCCAGCCAAACCTGCCAGTGGGAAAAAAATCCCGTGGTAATGGCGAAATGGCCGGTCAAATTCTGCTGGGCGGCAAGCGCCCACAGCCCGACTGCCGTTGCCAGCGCGGCCGCCGGCTTGAGGAACCCTGCTAAGCCCGCGGCAAAGCGCCGCTGTTTGCGCGGCTTTTTGCTCGCCTGCCTGCCGCGGCTGAAGCGGATCCGGACAATCATGTGGTTTCTGACCAATCTAACAGGTTTCGCCGTTCCGGGCGTCCGCGCCCGCAAACGTATAATTGTTTTTCATGCCTATTCGCAGAGTTCTGATCCTCGGTTCGAAAGGCACTCTCGGCGGCCAACTCTTGAAGTTGTATCCCGAAGCCGCCGGTTGGGACCGCGAGGATGTCGACGTCCTTGATTTTCCGGCGCTCCGCGCCCGCGTAAAGGACTTGCGGCCTGCCCCACAGGCCATCGTCAACTGCGTCGCCTTCAACGATGTCGATGGCGCCGAAGATCGTTCGCAAGTGGCGAGCGCGCTCAACGAAGATTTCCCCGGCAGGCTGGCGGAATTCACGCGCGAGCTCGCCATTCCGCTCGTCCACTACAGTACGAATTACGTGTTCGATGGCTCGCGGGGCGAATACACCGAGATCGATCCGCCGTCGCCGCTCTCTGCCTATGGGCGATCGAAGTGCGGCGGAGAGCAGCGCATCGCTCAAGCCGGTGGGCACTGCTACGTGGTACGGACCGCGGTTATTTTCGGACCCAAGGGCGAGAGCGATCTCTCCAAGAAGAGCTTTGTCGATCTGATGCGCGACCTTTCCGCCAAACGCGACACCATCGAGGCGGTGTCCGACGAGATCAACAGCGTGACGTACGCGCCCGACCTGGCGGCGGGTACCCGGGATCTGCTAGATTGCCTGCCCGCTCCCGGAATCTACCACCTCACCAATCGCGGAAGCGCGAGCTGGTTCGACCTGGCCCGCGAAACCTTCCGCGTCACCGGAAAAGCGGTCAACCTGATTCCCGTGCCATCCACGCGCTTCCCCCGCAAAGCGTTCCGCCCGCCCAAAGCGGTCCTGCTCAACACCAGGCTCCCGGAACTTCGCCCGTGGCAGGATGCGCTGGCGGAATTCCTGGTCTCCAGTCTGAGGTAACAATTGACAATCGCTCGCATGCAAGATGCTTGCGGGGCAGCCAATCTTGACGCGCTTGCAAGTGGGGCAGGCAATCGTGCCTGCAGCCGGCTTTCAGCCGGCCAGCCGGCCCAACGCCGCCTGGAACGGCGACCGTGCAGAATAATCGTTCCGCACGAAAGGCACCGCTCCCTCGCGGTCGCGGCTCAGTAATGGCTGCCGTTTCAACGCGCAATGATGAGCCGTGACCGCGAGGGAGCGGTGCTTTTGCAAGTTGCCTGAATATTGGCTCTCAGGAATTATCCGAGACATGAGGCTGGTCTCCTGACTGGTCCCCGCCGTGCATGACTTCGCTCGCGTGTTTTCGAGGGTTGGCGCAAGTGCTCTTTTTTCTGGTTCGGGAGCGATGGATCGTGCCGTTTTCTCACACCGGTGTGTCCTCAGAGCATCACCGCCACTCGGCAAACCCTTGCTATACTTTTGATTTCGAGCTTCCATAGACACAGCACATGAAGTGTATTCCGGTTCTTCTTTTTTCTGTCGCGGCGCTGTCGGCCCAGACCTACTTCACGGGCCAGGGCGCCCGCCTGGTGGTTGGCCAGCCGAATGGATTCACCGCCCAGGACACGAATTCGAGCAACACTACGATCGGCGGCGCGAGCGGCATCGCGGTTGCCGGCGACACCCTGTTCGTGGCGGATTCCAACCGCGTGGGCGTCACGCCGAGCAACAACCGGGTCCTCATCTTCACCAATATCTCTTCCCAGTTTCCGACGCCTATGGCGCAGCTTCCGTACAACACCAAATGCCCGGTGTGCGTCGGGCAGGCGAGCGTGGTGCTGGGCCAGCCCGATTTTGTCACCACCACGATTAACGACACCCCCACGCAGAACAGTCTTCGCAACCCTCAGGGGGTGGCATCCGACGGCGTTCACCTGGTGGTTGCCGACACGGACGACAACCGCATTCTCATCTGGAACTCGATTCCCACCACCAATAACCAGAATGCCGACGTGGTGGTGGGCCAATCGACTTTCACCAGCAACGCCATACCCGGCAATACGCCGTCCGCGAGCAGCATGCGCGGTCCTGAGGCCGTGTGGATTCAGAACGGGAAACTTTTCGTGGCGGACACGCAGAACAATCGCGTCCTGATCTTCAACCACATCCCCACCACCAACGGCGTCGCCGCCGACATTGTATTGGGCGAGCCCAACTTCACCACTTACGTCAACCCCGATATCAGCCAGCAGCAGAACGGCGCCACCGCCAGCACCATGCTGGCGCCGGTTTCGGTAACCTCCGACGGCACGCGCCTGTTCGTCACGGACCTGGGCTTTAACCGCGTCCTGATCTTCAACTCCATACCGACCACCAACGGCGCCCCGGCCGACGTAGCGCTGGGACAGCCCGATCTGGTGAGTTCGGTGGCCAACAACGCCTACACCGGAAGCGCCGCCACTTCGTCAAGCGATACCACGGACAAGGAATCGGCGGTGCTTTGCACCGTCTCCAACGGAATCGATCTCGACAACAATCCGACTTACCCCGCGTTTTGCAGCAACACCTTGAACTTCCCGCGGTATGCATTGAGCGCCGGGGGCAAGCTGGTGGTGGCCGATGGAGGGAACGACCGGCTTCTGGTGTGGGACAAGACACCGCCCACCACCGGGTCGGCCCCCGACACAATTATTGGCCAGCCTGCCGGGTACGTAGACAACGCATCGGAATTCGTCGACGCCTTGCGCACTCCGCTAGCCTTGGCTTGGGACGGCGCCAATCTCTACGTCAGCGATACCTACAACAGACGTGTGCTTGTTTACACCATAGGCACGAATGCCATCGCGTACGAAGGCATCGTAAACTCGGCCGCCCTGGACATCACCGCGACCGGCCAGTACGTGGTCAGCGGGACGATTCAGGCGGGCGACATCATCACCCTCACCATAAACACGTTTAACTACAACTACACGGTGCTAAGTACCGACACGCTGCAAACCATCACGCAGGCGTTGGTGAACACGGTCAATTCGGCCAACAATGGCGCGGGCGATCCCAATGTAGTGCTGTCGGTCGATCCCATTACCAATACGCAGATCGATCTGACCGCCAAGCAGACAGGCTCGCTCGCCAACAATGTAACGTATTCGGCAACTGAGACTCCGGCCGCGAACCAGTCTACGGCTAAAGTCACCGTGGCGCCCCAAGGGTCCAGCTTGACCGGCGGCGGCGCTGCGGCCAGTATTGCGCCGGGAACCATCGTCAGTATTTTCGGTACCGACCTCTCGGCCACCACTGCCAGCGCCAGCATCTCGCAGACGCTGCCCACCGAACTTGGGGGCACGCAGGTCTACTTCAACGGCATCGCCTCTCCTTTGGTTATGGTGTCGCCCACGCAGATCAACGCCCAAGTCCCATGGGAGTTGGGAGACCAGACGAGTATCAGCGCGTTCGTGCGGTCCGTAATGCCCAACGGCAGCATCATGTATACTTCCGCCGTCGGTGTACCGATCGTTCCCGCGAATCCCGGCATTTATTTCCAGCCGGGAACTTCTAATCCCCAGGTGGGGCTGGTTTACCATGGCAGCAGCTACGCCACCTCCATCGTCTCCATCGATGGCGCCGTGACCGCGGGTGCGGTCGCCACCATCACCGTTAATGGCCGCACCTACAAGTACACCGCGACGATCATGGACACCCTGGATTCCGTCCGCAATGCCATGGTGGTGCAGCTCAATCGCGATCCGCAGCTTTCCGCCAGCATCGCCGGTGTGTTCGACCGCATCATTCTCAAGGCGCGCGTGGAAGGCCCGCAAGGCAACGGAATCCCCATCACCGGAAACGCCACCGGCGGCTCTCTGACGGTTTCGGTTTTCGATCCCTTCACCTGCTGCAGCAACATTGCGGGCGCCCCCGTGACCACTTATAACCCAGCCGCGCCGGGCGAAGTGGTGATCGTGTATGCCACCGGCCTCGGCTTGCCGAATCTCACCGACAACGTCGCCGGACTGGTGCAGACAGGCGTGCCATTTCCGGTCAATGGGCCGATTACCGTGCCGCAGCAATTCGTCAGCTCGACGGTGGGCGGAAGCACGGCCGACGTACTGCAAGCAACCATGCTTCCCGGCACTGTGGGCCAATACGAGGTCCTGCTTCACCTCAACGGCAATCTGGTGACTTCGACCCAGACTCTGGCCGATATCGCGCAGAATACCTTCGTCAGTAACAAAGTGTCGTTTCCCCTGGTCAGCCCGTCGGGGAACTCCGGACTTGATCCCGCGCTCGCTATCAGTTCCACCCACACGGGCAACTTCTACGAGGGTCAGCAGAACGCCGCCTACTTCCTCACCATCACCAACAACGGCGGCGGCAACCCGACCACCGGTTTGGTCACCGTGACCGACACTCTTCCGACCGGCATGACTCTCGTGCAAATGATCGGCGATGGCTGGACGTGCAGTTCGAACTCCTGCACCCGCAGCGATGCCCTGCTGGCGACGCTCTCTTATCCCCCCATCACCGTGATCGTGAATGTGGCGTCGAACGCAGCCACGCCGGAGAGTAATACCGTGCGCGTCAGCGGCGGTGGTTCCGCTGCCAGTACGACCACCGATGTGACGGTGGTCAACACCACGGCGCCGTCCAACCCGCCGGTTCTGTCGCTTGCGATCACGCACAGCGGCAACTTCACACAGGGGCAGCAAAATGCCACTTACTCCATCACGGTGAGCAATAAGGGTGGCGCCAGTTCGACCAGCGGCGAGGTTGACGTGGAGGAGTTGCTTCCCCCGTCCTTAACCGCTGTCGCCATGTCGGGGTCGGGTTGGGTTTGTTCCGCCTACTCATGCTCCCGCGGAGATGCATTAGGCGGCGGCAGCAGCTATCCGGTGATCACGGTCACCGTGAATGTCTCTTCCAGTGCGCCGGCGTCGGTGGTCAACATGGCAGTGGTCAGCGGCGGCGGATCCGGCGCGCAGATCGCCTCCAACACCACCACCATCCAACAGTAGCGGTATGGCGGGGCGCGCACGTCCCGCGGTGACCACGTCCAAGGCTCCGTCGATCGCGCTCCGGCTGGCTTGCGGGCTGCTTCTGGGCAGTTGGTTTTGGTTCTTCTCGCACGACGTTCTCGGAGTTCATTTCTCTCCCGACGACATGATGAACGTCGACAATTTCTACTGGACGCCGGGAATCTGGCGCCTGGTCTACTCGCAATTCCTCATCTGGCGCGGCTATTACCGCCCCATGGGCGGGCTCTTCTATCTGCCCATTTTTTCGATTTGGGGCCTGAATCCAGTGCCGTTCCATGTGGCGCTCTCGCTGGTGCTGGCGGCGGACGTGTATCTCGTCTACCGGCTGGCGCGTGTGTTGGACGCGGACGGGCGGGCAGCATTTCTCGCCGCCCTCGTGGCTTGCTACCATGCCGGGCTTGCCAATCTTTACTACAATACGGCGTTCGTCTACGACGCTCTTTGCGGCGGTTTTTTCCTGGCGTCTCTGGTGTATTACTGCGGCATTCGCGCCGGCGGACGAATGTTGCGCGCGCGCCAAATGGCGATTTTCACCGTGCTGGCTGTCTGCGCCCTGAATTCCAAGGAGATGGCGCTCACCCTCCCGGGCGTGCTGCTGGCCTACGAGTTCCTCTACCACCACGAGGTGTCGCGCCAGGCGCTGCGCCCCATCGCGATTGCGGCGGTGCTCACGGTGCTCGATCTCTACGGCAAGATTCTCGGGTACGATGCCCTCACCGGCATGGAAGGCTACCGGCCGGTGTTCACCTGGCGGCGCTTTCTCGATTATCAGAAGACGTTCTTGGGCGACGCTGCTTTTTGGCATCCCGGCGGCGCCGGGCTGATTGTGTTTTGGGCGGTACTCTCCTACCTGGCATGGCGGCCCGGAGCGCGCCGCATCCTGCGCTTTCTGTGGGCGATGCTTCTCCTCACGCCGCTACCGATCGCATTCCTGCCCGGCAAGAGCCAGGCATGCCTTTATATTCCGACGTTGGCACTGGCACTGTTCGCCGCCGTGATCGTCGCCGATCTGGCCAAAGCGCTCGCTCGCGTGCTGTCGCGGGAGCCGTTATTCGGGCGTTTTCGGCAGCCGGTCCTGGCGGCGGGCTTGATGGCGGTGGCGATCTTTTACTGGGGCAGGGAAAATCTGCACCGTAAGCAGTTTGTGGTGAAGCCGTCGATGGCGGCGCTCGGCGGGCAGACGTGGCAGGTGATCGAGGAACTTCGTGCCCTCGATCCACACGTGGGTCCGCAAAGCCACGTGGTGTTCCTGAACGATCCGTTCACGGAATGGGACATGCTTTTCATAGCCGATCTGTGGTTCCGTGACCGCAGCGTCACCGTCCACCTGCAGAGGCTTAACCCGATCCCTTCGGCGGACGTCGCCGCCGCTGCGGCGGTGTTCGACTACCGGGACGGAAAACTATTCCGTGTGCGCTAACAGAGTGTGAATTCACCCAAGAAATACCCCTTAAGGGGTGGGCTGAATGTGGGATTTCACCCAAGAATAAATCGACAAAATACGAAGGGCGCGGGAGAGCTACCCGCGCCCTTTCTCATGCCGGTAATTTTATGCCGCGTTGGCAAGAAGTTCTTCGAGCGACTCGGTCTCGAATTCGTGCCGGTCGGCTGCTTCCTGGCAGCGAATGCAGAACTTCGTCCACGGCACGGCATCCAGGCGCTTCGGCTTGATTTCCTCTTCGCAATGCAGGCAAATGCCGTAGCTGCCGTCGGCGATGCGCGCCAACGCACCCCTCACGTTTCGCAAGAGGTTCGATTCCCGGTCCAGGTTGCGGATGGCCAACTCGCGCTCCCCGGCGAGTTGCACTTCATCCAGAGCGTCTGGCGTCTTTTCAATGGCGATGTCTTCCCGGTTGCGCAGGCCAACAGACAGTTCAGCCTGTTTTGCTTCCAGGACCGCTTTATATTTGTTTAATTCGGTCTGGTTCATTTCCGTTTCTCCCAGTTTTTTATCTTTTTATTTCTTGTCTTTAGCTCATTCCCGTCGTAACAGTATAGACGGCAATTTTCGCTAAAGGTTTCAAGTCATCCAATCCCTCGTTCGGGCCATTGGGCCTTCGTGCTTTCACCCAACGGCGTCTGCACGGGTCCAAGTCGAGCAATTCATGTACCAAACTCGAACCGGCCTTGGAGTGTAGCACGATTACCGCCCCGGTTCCAACTACTTATCGGCTCGAATGCTACTATTTATAGTTGGATTCGTTCGGAAAGCAACACTCGCGCCCTCACAACCTGCTGTACGTCCTTCCAGCCCTGGTCGGATGTCTCTTTTTTCTCTGCGCCGGCATGGCATTTCTGGGCCAACTCGGCGTCGAAAACGATGAAGCCCTCTTCGCCGGAGCCTTCCTGAAACCCTACGGCGATGCTTATACCCTGCGGATCGGCCATTCCCGAATACCGCTCATGGTCATGACCTATATCGGCACACTCAAAGCGTGGCTTTATCGTCCGTTGATGAGCGTTTTTGGCACGGGGTTGACGGTTTTGCGCCTGCCGATGATTTTGGCGGGTGCGGCCAGTATCTGGCTGTTCTTCCGGTTGCTTCACCGGGTCGCCGGCCTTCGTGCAGCCGTTATTGGATGCACTTTGCTGGCGGCGGATGCAACCTATCTGCTGACGGTTACTTTCGATTGGGGACCCGTCGCGCTACAGCATCTGTTGATCGTAGCCGGAATGCTGCTCGTGGTCCGTTTTTATCAGTTGCGCAAGCCCGCGTCGCTCTTTTGGGGATTCTGCCTGCTGGGTCTGGCCATGTGGGACAAAGCCTTGGCAGTGTGGATGTTAAGCGGCGCCGGCGTGGCTGCCCTGGTGGTGTTTCCGCGCCGTCTGTGGGCCGTCGCCAACCGTCAGCGGATCGCCATTGCCGCGCTCGGCTTCCTTTTGGGTATTTTGCCCCTGTTAATCTATAACGCCGAGAATCAATGGGCCACTTTCGTGGGCAACATCAGCCGCGATACCAGCGACATCCCCGGCAAAGCTCGTATGCTCATGGAAACCGCCAAGGGCGACGGCCTGTTCGGCTGGATGTTCAATGAGCAGTGGCAGACACCCAAACCCCACGCGCCCAGGGGTGTCATCGAACAAGCAAGTGCCGAAATGACGTCATTATTCCGACACCCCCGTCGTCACTTGCTGTTCTACGCCTTCGTCCTGGCGCTCCTGCTCACCCCCCTGGCGCGCGGCGACGCCCTTCGCGCCATTTTTTTCGCGCTCATCGCCCTGGCGGTGGCGTGGATCCAGATGGCGACGAACGCCAATACCGGTGGGAGCATCCACCACACCATCCTCCTTTGGCCACTGCCGCAGATGGTAGTGGCGGTTTCCTTTGCCGCCGCTTCCCGCCGGCTGGGACGTGCCGGAATCCCGGCAGCGGCGGTCGCGGCCGCCGCCATGTTCCTTTCCGGCATTCTGGTGGCGAACGAGTATTTTTACGTGTGTTACAGCTTCGGCGGCGCCCCGGTCTGGTCCGATGCGGTCTTTCCGCTTTCCAACTATCTGAAGAACGTCGGCGGCGCGACGGTATATTGCGTCGATTGGGGGATGTTCGACGCGCTGCGCTATTTGAATCACGGCCGGCTGAAATTAAGGGTGGGGAACGATCCGATTTCGAAAAAGGAGCTGACGCCGGCCGATCGCGAGGCGGTGCTCCGCATTCTGGCCGACCCCGACGGCATCTTCGTGGCGCACACCAAGGATTTCGAGAATTTCGAGGGCACCAACCAGCACCTGAAAACTTTTGCCGCCGCCCAAGGCTACCGTCTCGATATGCTCACCGTTATTTCCGACCGGTACGGCCGCCCGGCCTTCGAGGTCTACCGCGTGTTGGCGCCGGAAGAAGAGCACCGCTCCCTTGCGGTCGCGGCTCACTAGCTACTTTCATTCCCAGCGACCAGAACACATTACCGAGCCCCGACCGTGAGGGAGGGGTCAGCTAGGCAGAGTCGCGTGGTGAAGAGCCGCGACCGCAAGGGAGCGGTGGTTTTACGTTACGCCCCGGTATCCATGAAGTAGTAGCAGATCATGTGGCACACCACCATGTGAGCCTCTTCGATGCGTCCCATATGCGGCACGCCTACCTGGATATTGAGCTGCGCCATCGGCCCGAGCTTGCCGCCATCGCGGCCCGTGAGCGCGAGCGTCCGGCAACCCGCGCAATTCGCGTATTCCATCGCGCACAAGACGTTGGAAGAGTTTCCCGACCCGCTGATGGCCATGAACAGATCGCCCTTCTCGGCGAAATTGCGCAGTTGTTCGACGAACACCACGTCATAGCCGACGTCGTTGGCATATGCGGTAAGGGTGGGCAGCGAATCGGTGAGCGCGAGAATGCGGAATCGCGCGGGCCGATCGTAGCTCGCGCCCTTCACCATATCGCAGGCAAAATGCGATGCCGTGGACGCGCTGCCGCCGTTGCCGCAAACGAAGATCCGGCGGCCGGAATCGCGCGCCTCGATGAACCACTCGATCGCCTGGTTGACCTTTTCGAGATCGATCGCCTCTAGCGCCGCAAGCGTGCTCTTCCTGTATTCCGCCGCGAAATTCACAGTTCCTTCGCCAGCGCCAACGCGCCGTAAAGCACGCTGGCATCCCCCAATTCCGCCGGCACCACGTCGATGCGCGCTGCCGACCAGTTGGTGATCACCCTCCGCAGCTCCGCGCGCAACGGCCCGAAAAGCGCCTCGCCCGCCTTGCTGATCCCGCCGCCGATCACCACCCGCGCGGGATTCAATAACATGATACAAGCCTTCAATCCCAGCGCGAGATCCACCACGTAGCGCCGGACGAATTCCGCGTCCTGCAGCAACTCCTTCGCGCTCTTGCCGTAGTCGCGCTCGAGCCACAAACCGCAACACATGCGCTCGTAGCAGCCGAAAGCCCCGCACAGGCACTCCGGGCCATCCGGCCGGATGGTCAAATGGCCGATCTCGCCGCCGTACGAATCGGCGCCGCGCCAGATTTTGCCATCGCCGTAAATGCCGCCGCCGATGCCGGTGGAGAGCGTCATATAAAAGAGCGGCGAGAACCCGCGTCCCGCGCCGTAGTGCGCCTCGCCCAGCGCGCCCACGTTGGCATCGTTATCCATCACCACTGGTACGCCGAGCCGGTCCGCGAGGTGCGCCGAAAGGTGGAAGTCTTTCCATCCGCCCACATGCGTGGAAAGCGCCACGCGCTGCTCGGCGAAGTTTACCGGACCGCCGAAGCCGACGCCGCAGCGCTCGAACCGGAACTCGCGGCGCCATTCCGCCACGATCGTGGCGATCTGCGCCAGCATCCAATCGCGCCCGCCCGCTTTATCCGTGGCGCGCGTTTCCAAGCGCGCCATGCGGTCGCCATCGAAGGCCGCGAGCTGAAATTTGGTGCCGCCTATGTCGATTGCCAGGGTTTGCATTTTTCGCGTATCTCTTGCGGCGAGGCTGTGCCGGTGCCTTTCTTCATGATCGTGATGGACGCCACCAGGTTCCCGAACTCCGCGGCCTCCATCGGGGTCGCGCCCGCCGCCAGGGCGAGCGCCGCACCGGCAGAGAAACTATCGCCCGCGCCGCAGATATCGACGGGATTCGGTTCCGGCCGGGTGCGAACCCAGCTTTCGCCGCCGTCGTCAACCACCAACACGCCATCGCCGCCGTGCGTCACCATCATCACGGGCGCCGCAAGATGCCGCCGCAGCGCCGGGTAATCGACGCGCCCAAACAGCGCGCGGCATGCCGTTTCGCCCTCCTGCCGGTTCGGCTTGGCGATCACACCGCGGAAATGCTCGATGCGCGCGCGCGAATCGGCGAAGAAAATCATCCGCGGATTTTCGCGCGCTACTTCGCCGACCAGTTCCCTGACAGCGGGCGTCACCACGCCGCCGCGGCTGGTTTCCGCCTGGTCCGACACCATCACCACGTCGAAGCCCGCGACTTCCCGCCGCAGCCGGTCCATCAACTGCCCTTCCACTTCTTCCGCCAGCGGCGCGGTATTGATGAAATCGAGCCGCGGCCGGTCCTCCACCCCCGTCTCGCCGTTAATCACCTTGGTGTACGTGAAGGTCTGCATCGCATCCGCCCGAATGCACAAATCGGCGATCCCGCGCGCCTCGAGCGCACGCGAGAGTTCCAGCGCGAAGCCGTCGTCGCCGATCGCGCCCAGGACCGCCACGCGCCCGCAGCCCAGCGCCGCCAGGTTGTTCGCCACGGTGCCGCCCGCGCCCGCCGTCACCTCCGTCCGCACTACCCCGATGCGCGGGATCCCCGTCTCGCGCGAGGGCTCGCTGGTGGAGGGATCGTACGTGCACCAGCGGTCCAGGCAAATATCGCCGACTACCAGCGCGCGCAAGTTCGGAATTGCCGCCAGAATCTCTTCGACCGTCATAACCGTTTCAGGATCGCGCGCCGCAGCGCCGGAAACGTGGCGCGATGATCGCCGCAGAAATAGAAGCTCTCGCCGCCATCCGCCACCGTGCGCACCAGGATGGTCTTATACGGCCGGAAATAATAAGCCGGATCGTTCTTCGCACGTTCGCGATGAATATCGCCTTCGATGGGCACGAGATCGAACACCGCCGTGGCGAAATGGCGGATTTCGCGCCCCTCCTGGTGCGCCACATTGCGCGCCATGGCGAGTGCTTTCAGATAAACCTCCGGCGCCATCACCGCCGACCCGAACGATAGCAGCACTCCGCCTTCGAGCCGCTCCACCGCGCGCGCGAAAATCAGGAAATCGCGCAGCGCCGTCTCGCCCAGCGCCGCGCCATCGCAATTGGGATGCTCGTGAACGATGTCGTAGCCGATTCCGGGATGCACCGTCACGGGCGTTGACAGCCGCCAGGCCGCCGCCATCACGCTCAGCTCGCGATGCGGAAAATCGCTCTCCGCGATGCGCCGGCCGACATTCTCGCCCAGACCCAATTGCTCCGCGGCGGCCTGGCGAATCCAGTCGTTGATTTCGCCCGTCTCGCGCCACAGCCCGAATTCGCCGCTCCTGATGTAGCGCGCCACGCTCTCCGTGGTGGCGCCGATACGCGCCAGTTCGTAATCGTGGATGGCGCCTGCGCCGTTCATGGCGATGTGGTCGATCGCGCCGCGCTCGACGAGGTCGATAATCTGGCGATTCACGCCGGCGCGCAGCACGTGCGCGCCCATCATCAGAATGCGCGCCGCTCCCACGTGCCGCGCCGCCAACAACCTTTGGGCAACCTCGTCGAGCTGTCGATTCTCATAGGCGATCGGCGCGTCGTCGACCGCCAGCCAGTGATCCAGTTGCAAATCGTGCGTGCGTTCGGCGAGCGGCCGAAGCTGGAGGCGCGACCGGTCGAAGAGCGGATATTTACTGGCCATATTTACTGGGCAATGGCAAACAACGAATGCATCAGTTCCTCGCGGCAGAGGAAATTGGGGACGATGAAATCCGCGCCCACTCCCGCCAGGCGCTTTCGCTTCCATTCGTCCACCACGCGGCATTCCGGTTCGGCGGTGGCGACCCCGACGGCCACTCCGCCCACTTCCTTGATATTTTCGATCTCCACGTAGCCATCGCCGAAGCCCAGGAATTGTTCGCCGCGCGCGCCGGGCCTGGCGAGCAGCCTCGAGATCAGCACTCTCTTGGAGAAACTCTTGTAGTCGTCGAGCGCTCCATACACGCCGTCGAAATAGCGTGCGATATCGAGCAGGCGAGCCTCTTCGCGCATGTATTCTTCGTCCGTCCCGCTCGCCAGATACAATTCGAGCCCGCGCTCGCGCAGCGCCTCCACCAGATCGCGCGCGCCTGGAACGAGATATTTGTCGGGAGCGGTTTTTCCCGCGCGCAATTCCTCCAGCCGGCCACGGATGCGGCCGTGCAGGCGATCGAGATACATATTCTTGTAGAGCAGCGGATCGAGCGGTTCCCCGCCACGCTGGCGGATCTGCCGGGCGAACTCGATCATCTGGTAAATCGTCTGCTCCCCCGTCAGGCGCCAGATAAAATCTTCCACTACGCGCCGGAGTTCGTCCTCGGATTCCCCGGTCTTGAGATCGAGTAGGATCTCGACCATCATGGGCGCCATCACGCCCATCCATCCGGAGCGGATTAAGGAAACGGTGCCGTCGAAGTCGAAAATACAGATCCGCGCGTTCTTCGCGGAAGCGCCCGGGCGAAGCTGTTCGACCATCGGCAGCTATTGTCCCATATTGCGCATTCCCTCAAGTTTGCGATGATTATAAGTTGAACCTGCGAACGCTCACTGCTTTTTTCACTCTGGGTCTCCCGCTCGCCGCTCAGGACACGCCCGCCGACGCGTCCTCCAATCCGCCTCCCAACGAGCGCTGGAATCTCTATTACCAGGCCACTTCCATCGGCCAATATCACGACAGTTTTCCCGCGCTGTACAGCGGCCCTTTCAGCCTGGCCAACCACCCGGAGGCAGAGGCGTCCCTCACCACCACCATCTTCTTCGGCTTCCGGATCGCGCGGAACACGCAGTTTTACTTCGACCCCGAAATAGCCGGAGGACGCGGCTTCAGCGCCACCAACGGATTGGCCGACTTCCCCAACGGGGAGATGCCCCGGGTGGAGACAGCCACGCCCAAACCGTACATCGCGCGCCTCTACATCACGCAGGATTTCGCCCTCGGCGAGGAGCGCGAAAGCGTGGAGAGCGACGAGAATCAGCTCTCCGGCAGCCGCCCGGCCAAGCGCTACTCGATTACGCTTGGCCGTTTCAGCGCTACCGATTTTTTCCAGAACACGAAATACAGCAACGATCCGCGCACGCAGTTCATGGGCTGGGCCACCATGTACAACGGCGCATGGGATTACCCCGCCGATACGCGCGGTTACACCTGGGGCTGGGTGCACGAGCTGCACTTTCCGAAGTGGGCGTTTCGTTACGCCAGCGCCGCCATGCCGCTGGTGGCCAATGGCGAACGCTTCGACCGGCGCCTGTTCCGCGACCGCTCCGACATGTTCGAGGGCGAGTTCGACGGCAACATTCACGATCATCCCGGCGCCGTCCGGCTGATGTCTTATTTCAATCATGCACGCATGGGAGATTACGCGGAGGCCATCCGGATTGCCGAAACCACCGGCATGCAGCCCGATGTGGTGGCCACGCGCCGCGTGGGTACGCTGAAATACGGTTTCGGAGTGAGCGCCGACCAGGAAATTACCAAAGATTTCGGCGTTTTCGGCCGACTCGGTTGGAACGACGGCAAGACCGAGAGCTTCGCCTTCACCGCCATGGATCGGCTGGCCTCGTTCGGCGTCTCGCTCAAGGGCAGGCGGTGGAAACGGCCCGACGATGTGGTGGCGAGCGCGATCACCGTCGGCGGCCTCTCCGCCGTCCACTCGCAATATCTGGCGCTCGGCGGTGACGATTTCCTGATCGGCGACGGCGCGCTGCGCTACGGCCCGGAGACGTCGTGGGAGAGCTACTATTCCGCGCGCCTTTTTAATGGCTTCTTCGCCACCATCGGCGCCAACCACTATGACAACCCCGCGTACAATCGCGATCGCGGGCCGCTCTGGGTGGGTACGCTAAGATTGCACATAGAGTACGGTAAGAAATGAAATTCCTGACGGCGACCGCTGGTCTGGCTTTCGCCGGGGGTCTGGCCCTGGCCGGACCCGCGGCAGCCGCTCCGCTCCCCCGCCCGTACGTCGTGGAACACTACGACGTGCACCTCGCTCCCGACCTTGCCAATAAGCGCATGGCCGGCGATGTCAGTATCCGGCTCACCAGCCGGGCCGACCGTCTCGACGCCGTCGAACTCGATGTGGGCGATATGCAGATCGCTTCCGTCAAAGAGGGCCAATCCGCACTCTACTTCGAGCGCAAGGACAAAACGCTGATCGTGGCGATGCGCACGCCGGTAATCAAGAACGACCACCGCGCCATCACCATCCGCTACACCGCGATTCCTGCCAAAGGCCTGGTCTTTTTCCCCGATCAGGTCTACACCTCATTCTTCACCAGCGACTGGATGCCCTGCGACGAACATCCCGAAGATCGCGCCACCCTCGCGCTCACCATCGATGTGGCGCCGCAATTCAAAGTCGTTGCCAGCGGGCATCCCGAGGGCGCGACGTGGACGCTCGACACCCCCTACCCCGCATTTCTCTACGCGTTCGCCGCCGGCGACTTCGCCGAGAGCACGCGGAAAGTTGATGGCGTGACTCTTCGCGTGCTGGGCAAAGCGGACGTATTCGACGACACTGCCTCCGCGATGCGATTCCTTGCCGAACGCTCCGGCAAGCCTTACCCGCTCGACAGCTACACGCAGGTATTTACTCACGGCGCCGTGGAGCAGGAAGCCGTGGGGATGACGCTGCTCCCGGAAAAATACGCCGCCGATCTGAAGGAACATCCGGATAACCTGAACCTGCTGGTGCACGAACTGACGCATCAATGGTACGGCGTCCAGATCGTGGCACGGGACTGGTCGGATTTCTGGCTGAGCGAGGGCATGGCGACATTTCTGGCCGATGCGTTCCTCGAGCAGCGCTTCGGCAAAGCCCGCTACGAAAAGGAAATAGCGGAGTCCCGGCAGACCTACGAAAATCTGCGCGCGCAAGGCCGCGATCGTCCGCTATTCTTCACCAATTGGCAGACTCCGCAACAGGCCGGCGGCCCGCTGCCGTATCAGAAAGGCGCGTTCGTGCTATCGGAATTGCGCCGCCTGCTGACCGACGACGTCTTCTGGCGCGGTCTGCGCGCCTACACCAACTCTCATTGGGGCGGCCAGGTTACGAGCGACGATCTGGAGGCTGCCCTGGCCAGCGTCGCCGGCAAGGATGTCAGTAAGCAGTTGACTAAGATGTTCCAGCAGTATATTTACTAAAAAGCACCACTCCCTCGCGGTCGCGGCTCTGTATTCCAGGTACAGCAATCCAGTTACTGAGCCGCGACCGCAAGGGAGCGGTGCTTTTATTTCACCTTCGCAAACAACTTACCCAGCACCTTCACTGCCTGATCGATTTCTCTCTCAGTCACCGTGTACGGCGGCAGGAAGCGCAACACCGTATCGTGGGTGCAGTTGATGAGCAGGCCTTCCTTCATCGCGTCGAGCACAAATTGCTTGCCGGGAACCGTGAGTTCCATCCCCACCATCAGACCGAATCCCCGCACTTCCTTGACGAACTCATGCTTGCGCGCCAGCTCGTTGAGTTCGACGTGGAGTGCGCCGCCGGTCTTCTGAATCTGCGGCAGCAAGGCGTCGAGGATATCGAGGAATTCGAGCGCTACCCGGCACGCCAGCGGACCGCCGCCGAAGGTGGTGCCGTGCATGCCGGATTTAATAGCCGCGGCGGCCTTCTCGTTGGCGAGGATGAATCCGAGCGGGAGTCCGCACGCCACCGGCTTCGCCGCCACCACCACGTCGGGCAGGACGATCGGCGCCGACCGCTGATACGCAAAATAGGTTCCCGGTCGTCCCACGCCGCACTGCGTCTCATCGGCGATCAGGAGTGCGTTATGGCGGTCGGCCAGATCGCGCGCTTTGGCGGCGAACTGATGCGTCAGCGGATAGATTCCGCCCTCGCCCTGAATCAGCTCCACGATCATGGCCGCGGTTTGCGCGGAAAACGCCGCTTCCAGCGCCGCGATGTCGTTGGCCGGCACGAAGCGCACGCCAGGCACGAGCGGTTCGAAGTCGTGCCGGTATTTTGCCTGGCCGGTCACCGACAACGCTCCCAGCGTCCGGCCGTGAAAAGAATTCTCGAGCGAAATGATCTCGCACTTTGCCGAGTCGATGGCGCGGCCGTGCGCCTTCGCCATTTTCAGCGCGCCTTCCACGGCCTCCGTTCCGGTATTGCAGAAAAAAGCCCGCGCCAGCCCGCTCATCTTGACGAGCCGCTTCGCTAGCGGGCCCTGGTACGGGTGGTAGTACAGGTTCGACGAATGGATCATGAGCGCCGCCTGCTCACGCACAATTTTGACGATGCGCGGATGGCCATGCCCGAGCGCATTCACTCCGATCCCGGTGATGAAGTCCAGATAGCGGCGGCTTTCCGTGTCGTAAACGTAGTTTCCTTTTCCCTTCGCCAGCACCAGCGGATAACGGGCGTAGTTCTGTAACAGGTATTCGCGCTCGAGATCCATGACCGGCTGACTGGGGCTTTCCACAGCAGCGTTGTCGACAACGGAAGGCGGCGTGCTCGTCATTTATTCATAATAGCGGTGTGAGCGGACGTATGCGAATTCGAGCTCTTGTACCGGTGATCCTCTCGATGGCTGCCGCGGCGCAGGAGCGTCCGCAAAAAGCGTGCAGCTTCGAAGGCTTCAGCGCCGAAGGCAAACTGGCCGAGGTCATCCGGCCGGCGACAGGCTATTGGGGATGCGATTCCCGCATGAGCTGCATGCCGATCAAGCTGGCGGCGGGCGACGTCGTGACACCCTACCACACCGATGGCGATTGGACCTGCGCATTCATCCAGCAGCGCGACGGAGCCGGTCCGGGTTGGGTGAAGGCACAAGATCTCCGCGAAGTCCACGCCGATCCAGCGCCATCCCTCGACGCCTGGTTTGGAACGTGGGCGAATGCGCTCGGACGCATCCGCATCGCGGCGTCGGCGGCGGCCGGCAAGCTGCACCTCACCGGTGAGAATGAATGGCACGGCATCGGCGACGTAGTGCACACGGGCGGGTTCAAAGGCGATGCGTCGCCCGCGGGCAACCACTTGCATGTCGTCGAATCCGCTCCCGATTCCTGCACGATTGACCTCACCCTGATCGGCCGCTATCTGGTCGCCAGCGATAACCAGCGCTGCGGCGGCCAGAACGTGCGCTTTTGGGGCATCTGGAAACGGGCGGCGAAGTAGCGCACTTACCGGCATTACCGTTCGTGCGTGCGGCTCATTCACCACATACTAATCTGATACGCCAACGCCTAATGAGCCGCGACCGCGAGGGAGCGGTGCTTTTTTGGTGTCCGCTCGATGAAAAAGGCACCACTCCCTCGCGGTCGTGGCTCATCAATTTCTTCACAGCTTCCGAGGGGAGCAGTGCTCTTCGAACAGCGAATCCTACAGGCGCGCCTTATCGGTCTCCCCGGCCTCCAGGGCCGCGCGGAGGTCCGCCGTCCTGGCGGGAGAGTTCCTGCAATTTCTTCCACTGGTCGGCCGTCAACACGCGGCGGATCGCGAACAGGAATCGCGCATTGGCTTTTTCGAGTTCGGCGCGCGCTTGCGCCACCTTATCGATCTGAGCGAGGGTCTTGGCGTCGTCCGGGGAATCGGCCGACATCAGCGGTTCCAGCGTGATCTCCGCCTTGCGCACGGCCGCGTCGAGATCCACCAGCGTCAGGCGATGCTGCTGAAACACGTCTTCGATTCTCTTCTGCTGGTCGCTCGCGATTCCCAGTTTCTGCGCCATCTCCGGATTTCGCCACCACGTGCCAGGCGGTAGCGATCGTTCCATCGGAGGGCGATTCGGACGCGGCGGAGGAGGCGTTTCACGCCCGCCGGGACCACCGGGTCCGCCGGGCGGAGGTCCACCGGGGCCTGGTCCCTGGCCCTGCGGCGGTTGAGCCAGCGCTATGGCGCCAGACACGAATAGTAAGAAGGTAAACCTGCGGATCGGGAGTTTCATGACTAATGCGCTTTCTGATTCTGTTCGGCCGAACTGGAATTCCAGGTGGCCAGCGTAACCAGGGGCTCCATGGGTTCGGGGACGGCCTGCGATATTTCGGCATCCACACTTTCCAGCAACTGCGAATCCGCCATCGCGGATCGGGCAGCTTCCTCGCGCAGCGCTTGCTCGTGCGCCCGCACCCTCCACGAAACCGGCACCGCCAACAGAGCGGCCAGCGCCGTTGCGGTCAATACCATGCGCGGCCAGGTAAACCATGACGCGGATGGCGCGGGTTCCCGCCACTCGGGCCGCGGCGCCAGATTAGCCGGATCCCGCATGGCCATACGGAATTGCGAGATCGTGCTCTCGAGTTGCGCCAGTTCACCGCGGCAGGCGGTGCACTCCTCGATATGCTGTTCCAGTTGCGGGGTGCGCTCGCCAACCATCCACTGCGAGATTTGTTCCGCCGACAGATGGTCGATCATTTCGTCATCCGTTCCCGTATCGCCTGCACCGCCCGGAAGAGGTGTATCTTCACCGTTCCTTCCTTCAATCCGGTGGCTGCGGCAATTTCCAGCAAATCCATATCCTCCACGAAGCGTAACAGGAAGACCGTCCTTTGTCTCTCCGAAAGATTACGGGTAGCTTCCCAAACCGCGTGCACCTGATCCCTGATTAATGCCGCATCCTCGGGCGACGCGCCGCGGTCCCGAATCCACCCGGCCGCGGAAGTCGCGTCGACGGCGGTTTGCCGTGCACGCTTCCAGAACTGCCAGCGCCGGTCGCGCGCGCGATCGCGCACCAGGTTGACGGCGATCTGCATCAGCCACGTCGCGACGCTGGCCTCACCGCGAAAACTGCCGCGCGCGCGGTACGCCTTAAAAAAGCAATCCTGCGCCAGGCTTTCGGCGGCATGCCGGTCGCGCAGAGACGCCAGCGCGAATCGAAACACCTTAGGCCAGTAGAGGCGCACCACGGACTCGAAATCGTCCAGCTCACGCGAACTCGCTATCGCGGTGGCCATCCAGTCAACCGCCGAACTCGGCTCCATGTTCGAATGTGTAGACGATTGGGCGGAGGCAAAGGTTTACAAGCGTACCGTGGGGTTATATGGACTACGACGAAGAAAAGCTCGATGAGGTGATTCTAGCACTGCTGGGTTTTACGGCATTTTGAGGAAGAATTTGGCGCCGCGCGCGTGGAAATCCCACGATTGGGCGATCATGGACCGGCTCCACGCCAAGGGCTTTATTTCGGACCCGAAAAGTAAGGCGAAATCGGTGGTTCTGACGCCCGAGGGTCTGGAGCGTTCCCGGGCGTTGTTCAAACAGTATTTCAGCAGGGGGAAGTGAAGGCGGGGCAGGCCACCGTCCGCGGCGCTTGCAAAACTCGCTTCAAAACGCTTGCTTGCGCGCGCGGCTCATGAGTTACTGAGCCGCGACCGCAAGGGAGCGGTGCTTTGGGTGCGGAATACCGAATTTTTGCAAGCCTCTCCACAGACGGCAGCCTGCCCCGTCGAGCTACCGGGGCTCTGGATCGATCTGGTACGTCTGGGAGCCCAGATTCACCACCACCGGCTCGTCGAGCGCCAGATATTGCGCCATCGCACCCCCATGCTCGGTAGCGAGATCGAAATATTGCTGGCTGAACTGCACGACGTGAATGGCATGCGCGGACTGTTCGGCGGTGACGGTGGAATCCTGCCAAGCGCGTCCCTGCCTGAAGAAGACCTTCTGGCCGATCTGCTGCATTCTCTGTTGGGCGGGTGGTGCGGCTGCGATCGCGCCTCCCATTGCCGTTCCCGGCTGGGGCGCTGGGGCCGCTGCCTGCGGAGCGCGGGCATTCTGGAGTTGGGCCTTGAACTCGCGCTGCACTACGGCGGATTCACCGGTAACGGTCACCATTTGCCTGGTCACCTCGACTGAAGCCGTACTACTGTTCATCGCACGCGCCGTCAGATTCACGGCATCGTCCGTCAGGAACGACGTGTACGGCGTCAGAATGCCGTATTTCTGCGATAACCCCACCAGTTCGTCGATGAGTTCCTTGTTGCGGCCGTGCAAGTCCAAATCGTCGATGATTTCGCCGATCCGCCGCGTGGCCCACAGTCGTGCGACGAAAGCGTTCGTCTCGTCGGCCGATCGCTCCTCGAAGTTCGCGTTATAGCTGAACTGCGCTTTCTTACCACCCTCGTCACCCGTAAGCGTGATTTTCGCCGCGCCTCCCTTGCGATACCGGCCGGCGAGCACCAGTTGATCGCCGCGGAACAGATCCGGCATCTGGCGCGGGTAGACGCGCGCCACCGATCCTCCATCGAGTTGGATATCGACCGCGACTGCGGTCATCATCGGCGCCGCGATCTTGCCGTAAAACGCCGATACGGGCGCTTCGATGTTCTCGTTGGGCTTCACGTAAATCGAGGTGCCGCGCAGTTCGCGCGCGATGCGGTCGAGCAGGCGGGCGTTGACGTCGAATCCTACGCCGAAGGCGAACAGCCGCGCATTCACCTTGTTTTCGCGCGCGGCATGTTCGGCGATTTTTACCTCGTTTCGTTCTCCCACCGTAGGCTCGCCATCCGTCATAAAGAGTACGTAATTCGGCCGCGACGAATCGGTAAGCATACGCAGGCCGGTGTGCAATGCGCCATCGATATTGGTGCCGCCGCCGGCTTCGAGGCCATTCACCCAGGCGATGGCGGCATCGATCGACGCGGCGTTGGCGCGTTGCAATTCCGGCCGGAACGCTTCGACTTCGGAGTCGTAGGCGATGATGTTGAAGGTGTCGGCCGCGTCCAGTTGGTGGAGCAGATACACCAGCGCCGATTTCACCTGCGCGATTTTCGGTCCGGCCATGCTGCCCGAGCGATCGCATAAAAAGAGTACGGTTTTGGCGAGCTTCGGCGCGCGGTCGGCGCGGGTATCGGGGGTGGCCAGCAGGGCGAAATAGCCGTCTTCGTTATCCTCGGGCTTATAACTGATGACGTTGAGGCCAACGGGGCTCGCATCGGTGGAGTAGAGCAGGCGGAAATCGTCCGGTTTGGCCAGATCGTGCAAGTTCATTTTGACCGTAGCGTGCGACGCGTCGGGCCGCGCGATTTCGACTTCGTGCGTGGGACTGTAGACCGTGCGGATGGGTGCCGGCGCCGCGATATTTACGCTGACGGTGAGGTGTTCCACCGGCTTTTCGGAGTGTTTGGCGGTGCCGAGCGGCAGTCCGAAATCGATGAGGCCGCTATCCTTTTTCAGAAGCTGCGAATACTGCAGTTGCACCGTGCTCTGTCCGCCGGGCGCTACCGGAAAAACGCTGGTCTGGAACAGATCCTGGCCCATGTATTCGACGAGCGCGGGGTCCCGACGGCGCCGCACGATCTCTTCATAGGTGCGGCGCGCCTCTTCGCGGCCCAGCAGCTTGCCAGTGAGCTCTTTGCCATCCACCAGCAAGGTCACGCCGCTTACCGCCGCGCCTTCCGGCAGCGGAAACAGCACCTGCGCCTCCATCGGAAACGACGATGGATTGCGAAACACCTGCGACACGCGAACCTTGACCGCCTGGTCCTGAATGTCGGCATGAACGTCAACGGATTCAATGCGGCAATCGCCCCGGATGGGCAACGGGCGGATGATCGGGGGGTAGATGATGGGCGGCAAGGGGCGCCCGATCACCACGATCTGCGCCAACGCCGGTATCAGGGGAAACGCGAAAAACGCCAGGAATCGCCGGAACATGAGAACCTCCGCCGGGGAAATGCCGCGAAGGTGGCGACCCTTTCAGCGCGCTACCAGTTTTTTTCCCAGACGCGCACGATCGGGTAGCGCCCGTTGTCCGAGGGCTCGTACTTCGAGTGCTGGTACCACCACTGGAGGCGCGCGGTGCGGTCGGCGGCGAAAGTTGGGTCGGATGCCACCTTCGCCAGAAATTCCTTGGCGAGTTCGGGATTGTCCGCCATGGTCTTGCGCGCGATCGGCTCGGAAAGATATTCGCCCGGCATCACACTTTCGGGAACGGCGCCGCCGCGTCCGGCCCCGCCCCGTCCGCCGCGGCCGCCGCCTTCGAACACCTGGTACATCAAACCCCAGCGGGCGAAGGAATCCGGCGCCTGCGGTTCGAGAGTGGCCAGGATCAGGCGCGCGCGTGCCTGCTTCATCGGCACCCAGTACGAGCCCTCCGGAATGGTGATGTTCTCTTTCACCAGCCGGGCGTCAAAACTGTCCAGCATGATGTGGCCCTCCTGCGGACCGCTGGTCCACTTGATGCCGGAGAAACGATAGGTCTCGAACTCCTGCGTCAGCGGCTTGGTAGTCCGCTCCATTTCGACCCCGTGCAGCGCCAGCAGGTCGGCAATCTGCTTCCACGCGGATGGAATCAGGTACCCCAGCGGCATTTGCGCTTCCACGGTGGTATCGATCTGGTCGTGAATCACGGTCTGGATATCGTCCGGCTCGGCGAGATAGCGCATGGACATCGCTCCCGTGACTTCGCTCGGCACTTGCCCCTGCTTGAGCGCGCGATATACCAGCGGGCGGCTCTTCGACGTGCTGACCGTCCCGGCCAGATAGACCGCCGCGGCAGAGCGGTCGCCGGCGCGGGCGGCCATTTGCGCGTCGGCGTCGCGCACCGCTTTGCGCAAAGCCTCGGGGTCGAGCAGGATGGTCTCGATGGAGTGGCGCATGATGTCGTAGTTCGCCCAGGCGCGCGTGCGCGCGGCTTTCAGACTGTGGGTTTCGACGAGCAGCGACGGCCGGTTCCGCAGCGCCACGTAGAGGTGCGAATAGCGCGGCGAAAACACTTCCATGAAGAACTCGCGATTGGCGCCGCTCCCGCGCAGAGCGCCGTAGGGAGCCACCAGGTGGCCATCCTCCGCCATGCGCTTATCGAGCTCGGGGATGAATTTGTCGCGCACCCATGTACCCGCCGGCTCGGCGATATCCTGATTGCGCGCCATGTCCCAGGTGACGTCGTACTGCATGTCGGAGCCGTCGGTGACGTGGTTATCGATATGGAAATCGGGGTTCCAGGCGTTGAAAATGTGCAGCCAGGCGCGCATTTCCGGTGTGTCGGCTTTGATGTAGTCGCGATTGAGATTCAGGCGCTGGGCGGTGTTGCGCAGTCCGGTGTCGCGCGGACCGTTCTGCTGCGGCCGGTTGTACGGGCTGAAGTGCTCGTGGCCGTCCACATTGAAGACCGGGACGATCACGAAGATCGCCTTGTCGAGCCACGCGGCGTACTTCCTGGTCACCGTCATGTCGCGCACCAGCATCAGGACAGTGTCCTTGCCCTCGATCTCGCCCGCGTGTATGCCGCTCTGGATCATGATGACCACCTTGTTGGTGCGGGCGGCGGCTTCGGGCGTGAAAGCGCGGTCCTTGGAAACCACCAGCGCGATCATGGTGCGGCCCTCGGGGGTGGTCCCGATATTGAGCACCTTCACCTGGTTCGAGGCTTTCTCGAGCCGGTGCGAAGTCTCGACGCACTCGGCGTAGGGCGCCGTCAGGTTCCAATCGCTCTTCTCACCGGTGGTGAGCAGGTCGGGCGGCGAGGCTTTGGTGCTGGCGGTAAGGGATGCGGCGGCTTTGGCCGCGGGCGGCTCGATCGCGGAATGGGGAGCGATCGGTTCCTGGGCGAGGCAGAAGGCGCTGAGCGCGCAGAGGAGTGCGGTCGAGCGAAGCATCTGACGATGGTATCGCAGGTGGGGCAGAGCGCGAGCCGGTGCCCACGCCAAAACCTTCGCTCGCTGGAACAATTTAGTGAGCCACGGCCGAATTAATGAGCCACGATCGAATTAATGAGCCACGACCGCAAGGGAGTGGTGCCGTTCGTATTCAAAAAGCACCGCTCCCTCGCGGTCGGTCCTCTGGGCCCGGCTCATTGTGGGTCTTATTTCGCCTGCATTCCTTCGATGTAGTTCATTAAGGAGTAAATCCGATCCTGCGCGAGATTCGGATTGTTGGTAGTTTTGCGGAAGTCGCTTCCCCAAATCGGCATGTCGGTGGAGCCGTGGGCGGCGGTCGGCACTTCGCCGTTCATCATCTTCACAAAGCGTTCTTCCGGGAACGCGCCGTTATTCTGACGGGTCAACTGGGTCAGATCGGTGGGGCGCTGCTTGAACGCAGTCGCCGCCGGGCCAGCTCCTGTCCCATCCGCGCCGTGGCATACGGCGCAATACTGGCCATAGAGCACTTTTCCGCTCACGGCGGTGGTGGGATGGAATGGCGTCGTCTTGGCAGTCTGGGCATAGGCAAACGTGACGCACAGGGTCACGCACGCCAAAACGAATATAAGAGGCCTTAAACTCTTCATGATTGAATTATATTGCAGCACCACTTCGAAGTGAAGCCTAAAAATGCCGGATTTTCCAGCTAGCACCTCTTATTTGTGGGGCTGAGATCCGCGCTGGTTGACTCCGGGCCGCCGATAATGCTAGATTTTTAGCACCTGGAGAGAAAGCATGCTTCGCGACTTCCGGTATGCCGCCCGCGCGCTGCGCAAGAGCCGCGTCTTCACCGTGACCGCCGTCATCACGCTCGCGCTCGGAGTGGGCGCCAGCACGGCCATCTTCAGCGTCGCCAATGCCGTATTGCTTCGCCCGCTGCCTTACAAAGATCCCAGCCGCCTGGTCTACGCCTGTGACGACCTCCTCAAGCGCAACGTCTACGACCATTTCTGGTCCAACCCCGATTTCATCGACCTCCGCGACCATGCTTCCGGCCTTGAGGATGTGGCGTCGGTACGCACGGCCCGCGTCAATCTCCTCCAGGACGACGGCACACCGCAAGAGGTGGCGCTCGCGACGGTATCTTCCAATTTCTTCCGCCTGCTGGGAGTGCGCGTGGTGGCGGGCCGCGACTTCATCGCGAGCGATAGCGCACCGCAGCCGCTGGGACCGGACGGCCGTCCCCTGCCGCCCGATCAGCGGATGCCGAACTACGCCATCGCCAGCTACGAGTTCTTCCAGCGCCGCTTCGGCGGCGACCGCTCGCGCCTGGGTCAGCCGGTGGTGAAGAACGGTTCGCTGATTCTCGCGGGAGTGCTGGAAACGCGCGTCGAATTGCTCTTCCGGCCCGACAAAAACATGGAGCCCAAGCCCGATCTCTGGTTGGCCGGACGCATCGATTACAACACGCCGCGGACTTCGCTCGGCTGGCGCCTCATCGCGCGCCTGCGTCCGGGCGTGACGCTCCAGCGCGCCCAGGCGCAGGCGGATGCCGTGGCCGAGCAGTGCCGCGCAGCCGACCCGGTGATTCGCGGCACGGGGTTCGCCATCCGTCTGGAACCCATGCAGCCATATCTGGTGTCGCAAGTTCGCCCGGCGATTCTGGCGCTCATGGGCGCCGTGATTTTCCTCCTGCTGATTGCCTGCTCCAATGTGGCGAATCTTTTTCTGGTGCGCGCATCGCTCCGCAGCCGCGATCTCGCCGTGCGCACGGCCATGGGAGCAAGCTGGTGGCGGCTGGCGCGGCAAATGCTGGCCGAAGCCCTGCTGGTGGGTGCCGCCGGATCGGCTCTCGGGTTCGGGCTGGCATGGGCCGGCATCCACGATCTGCTGTCGATCGCGCCCGCCAATCTGCCGCGCGCCGACGCTATCCGCGTGGATCCGGCGGTGCTCACTTTCAGTATCGGCGCCGGATTGGCCGCCGCGATTCTGTTCGGCCTCGCGCCCGCCTTCCGCGCGGCCCGTCCCGACGTGGCGCAGGTGCTGCGCGCCGCCGGCCGCGCCAGCGGATCGAGCGGCGCTGCGTTCCTGCGCAATTCCGTGGTGGTCACCGAAGTGGCGCTGTGCTTTGTGCTGCTGGTGGGCTCGAGCCTGATGTTCCGCAGCTTTCTGGCGCTCCAGCGTATTAAACCCGGATACGATCCGCACCACGTGCTCGCGTTTCGGGCCATGGGCGGCAGGCCTACCCGCACTCCCGAGGAGAGTGGGGCTTACGTGCGGCAGATGCGCGCGGCGCTGGCCGCTGTTCCCGGTGTCGACGGCGTGACGGCAGCCGACATCCTGCCGCTCACAGGCGCATTTTTCCCCTATCGCTGGGGCAAAGAGGACGCACTCACCGACCCCAGCCATTTCCAGGCCGCCGATGTGCAGACTGTGCTTCCCGGCTATTTCGAAATCATGCGCGTGCCGCTCCTCGCCGGCCGCACCTTCGACGAATCCGATTACAATCCGCAGCTCCGGCGCATGGTGATCGACGACATGCTGGCCGCCAGGGCGTTCCCCGGCAGCAATGCCGTGGGGCAGCGGATTTTGAGCCGTTTCGTCACGCCCAACCCCGAATGGTTCGAGATTGTGGGGGTGGTGGCGCACCAGCGCCTCGCCTCGCTGGCAGAGCCTGGCCGCGAGCAGGCCTATCTTCCCGATAGCTACTGGGGGAATCGCGCGGTCTCGCAGTGGGCCATCCGCACCGGGGGCGATGCTGCCGGGTACACCGCGCCCGTCCGCGCGGCGATGGCTTCGTTCGATCGCAGCATGCTGGTGACGCGGGTCGAGACCATGGACGCCGTGGTTGAAAGCGCCGAGACCGGGACACGATTCTCGCTGTTCCTGATTGCGGCGTTCGCGGCCGTCGCGGCTATGCTTGCGGGTGTGGGGCTGTACGGCGTGCTTTCTACCGTGGTGCGCCAGCGCACCGCCGAAATCGGCGTACGGATGGCGCTCGGCGCGGCGCCCACGGGCGTGTTCGGGCTGATGATCGGCTACGGTTTGCGGCTGAGCGCCATTGGAATCGCGGCGGGATTGGCCGCCGCGCTGCTGCTGACCCGCGCCATGTCCAGCATGCTGGTCGGCACCAGGCCCACCGACCCCATCAGCTTCCTGGCGATGGCGGTGCTGTTTTTCCTGATCGCGTTGTTAGCCACGTGGGTACCGGCCCGGCGCGCCGCGGCGCTCGATCCTTCCATCGCCCTAAGAGAAGAGTGAGGGCCGAGAGCCGCCTACTACTCTGAGACCGTATGATTTTTCAACAACTTACGGATGCTCTGCAACGCGGTCTCTTTTCGTTAAATCTGGCCCAGCCAGAGGTCCCGCTGAGCCACCACCGCGCTACTGAGCCGCGACCGCGAGGGAGCGGTGCTTTTTGGGTCCGGAACAGCGAATTCCGCAGCGCCTCCTCATAGCTGAAAGCTGATGGCTGACAGTTTTAATACGCCCAGCGCCAGAGGCTCGCACCCACGGTATAGCCGGCGCCGACGGCCGCCAGCAGGACCAGATCGCCCTTCTTGAGCCGGCCTTGCTCGATGGCGTCGCGCGTAGCCAACGGAATGGTGGCGGCCGTAGTGTTGCCGTAACGGTCGATGTTGATCAGCACCTTCTCGGGGGCGAGTCCCAATCTCTCGCCGGCGGCGGTGATGATGCGTTTGTTCGCCTGGTGGGGAATCATTACGGCGATGTCATCGCCGGTCAGACCGTTGCGCGCCAGCAGATCGCGGCAACTTTCATACATCTTGCGGACGGCGTATTTGAAGACCGCGGAACCATCCTGATGGACGAAGTGCAGGCGTTGGTCGACGGTCTCGTGGGACGCGGGCTGCCGGCTGCCTCCGGCGGGCATCTTGAGGGCGTCGCCGCCCGAGCCATCGATTTCGCCCAGGAAATCGATGAAGCCGAGATGCTCTTCGCCATTCTCCGCTGGTTCGATCAACACGGCGCCCGCGCCATCGCCGAAGAGAACGCAGGTAGCGCGGTCGGTGTAATCGATGATGCGGCTCATAGTGTCGGCGCCGATTACCAGCACCTTCCGGTGCGTCCCGGCGGCCACCAGGTGAGCACCCACCGTGGAACCATAGACGAAGCTCGAGCAGGCCGCGATCAGGTCGAACCCCCAGGCTCCACGGGCGCCAATGCCGTTCTGGACCAGGCACGCGGTGGATGGGAACAGGTAATCCGGCGTCACCGTGCAGACAATAATGGCGTTTACCTCCGTGGGATCCACACCGCGCTGCGCCAACGCACATTGGGCGGCGTGGATGGCCATATCGGAGGTGGCCATGTCCTTGGCGGCGATATGCCGTTCCCGAATTCCGGTGCGTTCCAGAATCCACTGGTTGTTGGTCTCGACCATTTTCTCGAGGTCTAGGTTGGTGAGCAGTCCGGGTGGGGTGTAGCACCCCAGCGCAGTGATTTTCGCCTTTGGCAAATTGGTTTTTCCTTTAAGAATTCAAGAGTAGCGCATCGGAGTACCGGGAACCAACAGGGCGCGAACGGAAAGGAAGCGTTAACCTGTAAGAAGGATGTCCGATTCCGAGGGAACGTTTCTTGCCGGTGTGCAGAGTTCTCTGTTTTTCGAAACGCCCGAAGAGATTTACGCGCGGGTGTTTCGCGAACTGAAGCCGCGCACGCCGGTGCCGGCGCTGCATGTGGAATTCTGCCGGTTCGCCAACGCCGATAGCTCCATCCGGCTGGAAAACGGGTCGCTGCGAGTGCGCATCTCGGATCTGCTGGCGGCGGCGCCAGCTCCCGTGATGGAGGCGCTGGCGCATATTTTGATCGGCAAACTCTACCGCAAACCAGTGGCACGGCTGTACCATCATCGCTACCGGCTGTATCTGAACCGGCGCGACGTGCGCCGCCAAGCCGATCTGGTGCGGCAGATCCGCGGGCGCAAGTTCGTTTCCGGACCGAAAGGCACGGAATACGACCTGGAGGAGGTTTTCGAGCGGCTGAACCGGCAGTTCTTCGATGGGCTACTGGGGATGCCGCGTCTCGGTTGGAGCCGGCGAGCTTCGCGCAGCATGCTGGGGCATTTCGACCCGTCGCACAATGCCATTATTGTGAGCCGGATTTTCGACCGGCCGGCTTCGCCGCCGTTGGCATTAGAATACGTGATGTTTCACGAAATGCTGCACTTGCGATATCCGGTGGACCACAACGGAGCGCGGCGGAGGGTTCATACGAAAGAATTCCGGGAGGCGGAGAAGAAATTTCCGAAGTTGAAGGAGGCAAAAGAAATACTAAAGCGGCTGTAGCGGCCAAGGAGAACCAGCCGCTACAGCCGCCCCGGGAAACCGGGAAAAGCAACATTCCCGCTCAGGCTCCCAAGGTAAGGGCAGCCGGAACGAGGCTTCGCAACTCCAAGCGCATCCGGTCGAAATTCTTGACCAGGCCCGAAACATCCACGCCGCACAACCCCCAACGATATAAGAACAGGCGGAAATAAACCAGTCCCATCTCGCAAGCAAACCGCATCTGCTGTTGAACCAGCATGCCGGCCAGGTCCGGCCGGTCCTCTCTGGACTGCAACATAAGAATCTTGATGGCTGCGCACACCCTTTGGAAATCTCCGTTCAAACAGCGCAGATAACCGCGAAAGATCTGGCACCGCTGGGTACGGAGTTTAGCCGCCATTCGGGGAGTAAAACCGGGTTGAGACCGCAGAAATTCCAGGTCGGCGCCATCTAATAAACGCATCATCGGACGGTAACGCTCGATTGAAAGTTCGTCGATCCATTCCGCGTTCAATGGCAGACTGCTGCCCTTGAACGTCATTTTGCGGACGAGTAGAAATAGCGCTATGGCTAGAGCAAGGAATGTCACAATCGAAATGGCAAGGACGTATTCCATGACACCCACACTTTCTTCGTCAAATAAAGAATAGAGCTATTCCCCGCAAAAAGCAACGCCGTAACGGTAATATTGGTACTGATTTTACTTGAAATATCACCCTAGGTTAACCAAAGATATCACTCATTTTCGGGAAACTTTGAGGAGAGTGGCGTTTAATGCGTCGAGTTGTTGCAGAATTCTCTCCTCAGCTTCGGGATGGATCTGTGGCAGCTGAGCGCGAACTTCTTCCCCATGGGCGGTGAGCAGGAGTGCCCAGGCCAAAGTACAGACCGCGGAAATGGCCCCTGCGATGGCGTTGGCGGTCTCGGTTACGTGATAGCCCAGCAGGGTTCGCCAAAGCAGGACCGCGGCATCGCTAAAGAAGAATGCGGAGTAGATGACCGTGTGCACTACTGTGTTGCGGCTCAGCGGCACCGGATATCTCGATAGAAAGCCGATAATTAAGATGATAAAAATCACCAGCGCCGAGTCGACGCCGCGCTCCGCGGCATACTCGTACATCAACTTCCGGGAAGGTTCCGGAAGAGACGGGCCAAGTTTGGGGAGCAACGTTAGGATGGAGATCGCGCTGGAAATGACAATGGCAGCATACATGGCCCAGCGTCCAAGCGTATACAGTCCGTGGTAACGCTCCAGGATTAAACTGTAGAGCTCGATCACGACCCAAATGTAGGCCAGCAGCATGAGCGGAACGGTATAGAAATAAATATAAAAATAGAGATTCGACCGGATCCCGTCGCCACCTGGCAAACCTTTCAAGTGCGTGACGACGAGAAAGGTCGTCGTGTAAAAGAAGCGGAAAATAAAGTAGAAAAAAAAGATGCGATAGCGGCGATAAAGGCGGGTGCTAAGAAGTTTCAGGATGGTAACGGCGGAGCCCAGGATGGAGACGCCCTGGAAGAAGGAAATAAGAGACGCGGCGCTGGGCATTATTCAAGACCGGCTCGAAGGTCCGATTCTAGCACCGGGCGCCGCGCAGAAACCGCGACCACAACATTAGCGAACAAAGGGGCACGGATTGCACATCGGCATCGGCACATCCACCCGGGCCGTCCGAGCCGTGGCCAGGCACGCGAACGCCACCAACGCGAATACAACCAGCTTTTTCATGGGTACGATCCTTTCGTTGACCGACTATAGTAAGCTGAGTACTATACTAGACGTGACTGTACCGTAGTAGGGGGTTCAACCTAAATTTTTCTAAAACCAGAACAAAAGTGCTATACGGCTCATAGCAGCCCCCATCTCCGACCCTGTTACAAGTCGTCTTGCGGTTGGTATACAATTGAATATCTTGGGTTTTATGCGAAAGGAGAGGCCGGTCGCGGCGCCTCCATTCGTAGATGGTGGACAGCTTGGCGGAGTATCTGGCCAATTCGCAGTCAGCTCGGACGCCCGTCGCGGTACTTTGGCGGCGAACGCTGTCCCAGGTACCAACCGTCTTTGGCCGCCTCGCCTTCCTAGCCTCCCTGCGAAACCCCACCACCGGCCGCTATAGTCACGAAGATCTGCTGCGGGTCTTGGGACCGGAGGATACTGACCGGGCCCTGTGCAATAGCCATCATCAGGTATTCTCCGAATGGTTGAAGTTCAGCCTGTCGGAGCAGAAGGCGGATTTGGACGATTACCTGAGCGCGGTCGGCGGCTCACGCGACGCCTTCGATTACCACCACCTGGTGCCCCCCACGGCGCGCGATGTGGAGCGACAGCTATATCTCACGGATTTGGAGACTTTGCTGGAATTGTTGAAGTACGAGCATGGCGGCGCTTTCGCGTTTCCAGGAGCATAGCCACGCCGGCGATCTGGCCGACGACATCCACCTCGGAATATTCAAAGAGAATCGGGGGTTCTTGCGCGGCCGGATGAGTCTCGAGCAGCAGCCGTCCCGAGACGCGGCTGCACCAGCCCACGCGGTAGCCGTCGCGGTGCTCCAGAAAATAAATGGGCCGGTCGAACTCGGTGGTCCATCCATCGGCGGCTATTTTTCGGCGATTCTGATCGATCAGGACCAGCGAACCCGGCTGCAAGATGGGATACATCGACCAGTCGGAGAGCCCTACCAAGCCGTAATTCAAGTGGCGCTGCTCGAGACCGGCGAGAAAACTCAATGGCATTTTTCCCCATTTGCCGACGAAATGGCTCAAAAATGTCGTTTTATTCAGGTCGATTTCGCGCTCCACGTTGGGGGGAACGGTTGCCGTATTTTCCGGCGCGAAGCGCACGGCATGCGTCCTTTTGTGGTGGATTTCGACAGCGTCGGAGGGCAGCATTTCCAAGGGCACTCCGTACCAGCGGACCACTTCCTTCCAATCCAGCCGGTAAATCGCGCATAGCGTGTAGAGGCGATAGATGGTGGGTAGCGTCCCTTTATTCTCGATATCGGCCAGGCGGCTGAGCGCTACCGCGAACTCTTCGCTATTGCGGCGTTGGGCGATTTTCTGGCTCGCTGCCACCACATCGCGGTAGGTCAGTTGCAGCCGCTCGCGGGCCTGCCGGAGCTTTTCGCCGGGGCGCTCCATGTTATCATCCTCGCTGAAAGCATATCCCGCTCTGGCAATGCCAGCAAGGGAAATTGCCGATTTTTGTTCCGAAATCGGAACTGAGCCAAAAATCGGGCGGAGAACCTAGTGAAAGTCACAGTGGGGATTTCAGGGGCGAGCGGCGCTATCTATGGATTGCGCCTGCTGGAACGCCTGGCCGGCCGGCAGGACGTAGAAACGCACCTGATCCTGTCCAAGGCGGGAGAAAAGACCTTGTTCCTGGAGACGGGCAAGCTGGCCGCCGACGCTCGAAAATTGGCCCATTTCTGGCATCCCCTGGAAGATATCGGCTCGCGGCTGGCGAGCGGATCGAGCGCCATGGACGCCATGGTAGTAGCGCCGTGCTCCGTCCACACCATGTCCGCGATCGCCTGCGGCATCAGTTCCAACCTGCTGGTGCGCGCGGCGGATGTAGTTCTGAAGGAGAAAAGAAAGCTGATTCTGCTGGTCCGCGAGAGTCCTTTTCATTTGGGTCATCTGCGCACCATGACGGCGTTGGCGGAAATGGGCGCCATCATCGCGCCTCCGATTCCGGCTTTTTACCATCATCCGGAAACCGTGATGGATATCGTCGATCACAGCGTGGACCGGGTTATGGACCTTTTGGGCTTGCCCGACCCGGCGGTACGGCGCTGGGAGGGAGCGCCGAAATGAAGACTGCGGAGATTGCGTTCCAGGGCGCCCGCGGAGCTTTCAGTGAAGAAGCGGCGCGCAGGCTGGTCGGCCCCAGAACGCCCGTCCTGCCGTGCGAACGTTTCGAGGACGTCTTCCGCAAGCTCAAATCGGGCGCCGTCGCGGGGGCCGTGGTTCCGATTGAAAACACCCTTGCCGGCTCCGTCCACGAAAATTACGATCACCTGGTGAGTTTTGAATTACCGATTGTGGCGGAAACCAGCGTGCGCATTATCCACAATTTAATCGTGCGGAAAGGCGTGCCATTTTCCGCCATTAAACGAGTATTTTCGCATCCGGTTGCGCTGAATCAGTGTCTGGATTTCTTTGCCAAAAATCCGCAAATGGAACGAATTCCGTTTTACGACACGGCCGGCAGCGTGAAAATGATCGTGGAAAAGAAACTCGACGACGCGGCGGCGATCGCCTCGGCGGTGGCGGCGGAAATATATGGCGCCCGCATTATCCGCCGGTCGATTGAGAGCGACCGGCAGAATTTCACGCGATTTTTTTTGCTGCGGACGGAGCCTTATGCGCGCCGGCACGCGCTTCCACCAGCAGCCCACGCGCACTGGAAAACATCCCTGGTATTCAGCACGCGCAACGTTCCCGGCGCCCTGTTCCGGGCGCTCAGCGCCTTCGCGCTGCGCGATCTCAGCCTCACCAAGATCGAATCCCGGCCGCTGCGCGGCAAGCCCTGGGAATACCTGTTCTACGTCGATTTTCTGGGGCGGGTGGACACTCCCAACGCGCAAAACGCCCTGAACCATTTGCGCGAATTGGCGGATTTCTGCCGGGTACTGGGGTGCTACCCGAAGGGCGCGTAAGAAAACGTTGGTGGTTGCGCGTTCGGGTGATCGCTGATCGTTGTCCGCTGAGAACTTCCCTACCACCGCATCTCGGTGGCATACGAAGCACTCTGAATGTTCCGCGCTTCGCCTTCCAACCGCTCGAACGACGATTGCACCGCTATCCGGCCGGGGCCGATTACGCGCAGCCACAAATAGCGATTGCTCCACGATCCCCAAGTGAAAAACCCGGTCTGCGGGTGCTCGAAGTGTAAGTGCATCTGGACTGCGGGATCTTTGAAAATGAGCGCCGTCGGTTTTACCAGCATGCTTTCTCCCGCACCTAAAGTGCGCACGAAGACGTTGCCGGCGGCGTGCAGCAGCAACAATCCCGGTTGGCCCGATCCCGTGAAGCGATCCATGAATGCTCCCACCGGATAGTGCGTCTCGGTGTCGTCGCCATTGCGGGTCTGGAACCAGACGTTGGTGTTGAACCAGTCGTAGAGTACGTTGGCGGTAGCGGTGAGGAAGAGATGCTCGCGAACGTCCAGGGATTGGCCGGGATGAATCGGAACAGCAATCAGTTCGCCCGGGGCATCGCGGGAGAAAGCCACGTGACCGGGGCCCACGGCCTGAGTCATGATCAACGGCATACCTGCAAACATCCGTTTCCAGGCGCCTTTGAGGGGCAGGGTGCTGATGACCGTCTCGGAATCTTTCCACAGCAGCACGTGGTGCGCGAAATAGACACTGTCGCCGGCGGCCAGCCGGATATCGGCCACGGGAACGTATACCCCTTCGATCTGGCACACGGATTGTCCGAATTGCAGCTCCGCCATGTCCTTGCGGCCGGGCAATTGCAGCCATCCGGAGCGCGTGCTCACCGCCATTTCGGAGACTTTGCCGCCGCAACCGGGGCAACTGAAGATGCCCGCGGCTAATGGCGACCCGCACCAGGAGCATCGGCCCGCCGCCGGCGCGGCAACCGGGGGCGGCGGAGGGGTCGCGTGGACTGGCGGTTGGGCAGAAGCGGCCGGGGCGGCCGGCGCTTCGGGACCTGTTGCTCTCGCGCCGCAGGTGACGCAGAACCTGGCGTCGGGAGGGAGTTTCGACCCACAATTTTCGCAGAACATGGCGGCCCTCCTATTCCGTTTTGTGGTGGACGTACATGGATTGAATGCCCACGCGCCCCGGCCCGGTGACGCGCGCCAGGCTCATGGTGGTGCCGCCGAAAAAGCCGGCGCCCAGTTTTTGAAACTCCACGTCCATGGTGACGGAGGAGTCTTTATAGAGGAACGCGCCGGGCTCCAGCATGATGCTCTCACCGGGCTTGAGGGTCCGTTCAAAGACGTTCCCGTAGCCGTGAAGGATTAACAGGCCGGGGCTGCCGGCGGTGACGAAGCGGTCCATGTACATGCCCTGGCCGCCGAACAGAATATTCGCCAGGCCCTTAATGCGCACATAGGAATACTGAATCTGGTGCGACGACAGCAGGAACGCGTGCTCGCGCACATCCACCTCCATGCCCGGGTGCAGCGGCAGGACCACGAGTTCGCCGGTGGCGTCGCGCGAAAAGGCGATACGGCCCGGACCGGTGGCCACGCTGATCAGGAAGGGCATACCGCCGAACGCGCGTTTCAACCCGCCCGTAAGCGGCATCAGCGTGAGCGGCACCGTTCCGTCTTTCCACAGCATAACGTGGTGCTCGAAGAAGACCGCGTCGCCGGGCGACAAATTGATTTCGGCAACGGGCACGATTTCTCCTTCCACCTGGCAGGTGCTGTTGCTGAAATGGATTTCGGTCATGTCGCGGATGCGCGGGCATTCGCGCCAACCCGATTCGGATACCAGATTGGCGATGTCGAGCGGCGCGCCGCAGGAGCGGCAGGCGACGGCCGCTCTTTCATTCAGGCTCTGGCACCACGGGCACTTCAGGCGTTCGAACGATTCGGCGGTGGGAGTGGACATGATGGCTCCCTGCCATCTTACCAACGGAACGTCAGCAGGGAGACGCTCTGCCGCGGCAGAGGAAACGACAGCTTCAACTGGCCGTCGTTCACCGGGAGCCACTCCGGCGATCCGAGGAGTTGCAGTTGTCCCGCGGCTTCGAGCGCGGCGTACTGCTCCGCGGAGGGCTTCTGCGGAGATCCCATCTGCTGCCATGCGGAATAGGCGTTGCTGTGCTGGTCGTCGATGCGGTAGTGCTCCACCAGAACGCTGCCGGACCGCGGCAATCCAACCACCGAAAGATGTACGGCGGCGGGCGCGGCGGGAAGAGTGTCATCGTGGTAGTTCCAGATCATCACCGCGAGTTCGCGATCGCCGCGGGTGGCGATGCCGTCGATATCGGGCCCGCCGGTAACTCCCGCTTCGAGGATGGTGTCGAGACTCGCGGCGCCGCTGCTCGTGAGTTCCACGCGATCGCCGCCCATCAGTCCAGCCATGCGGAAGAGATTGAGAATCGGCTTGTCGATTCCATTAGTGGCCAGCGTGCGAAAGCCTTCGAAATATTGCTTGTCCTCGAATTCGAACGCCCAGGTCAGCATGCCTTGGATGTTCGCGTGGTTGCGATCCGCCAGCTTCAGGATGTTACCCAGCATCGCCGCGGTGTACGCGGGATAGATGGTGTTGTTGCGGTAGCCGACTTCGGGATGCCCGGCCAGCGGACATGCGGCGCAGCCTTCGGGGTCGGACTCGCTGAGCACAATGGGCAGATTCTTGTATTGCGGAAACTGGCTGACGATCTCGATGCCATCCCGCACGGCCGCCAGATTTTGGCGGATGCCCATGCGCAGGCGCCCATCGACCATGCGCGGCGCGCCCTTGGCGTGGAAGCTGATGAAATCGAGCGGCGCGCCTGTCCGTGCGCAATGATCGAGAAACTGGCGCAGGTAGGCGCCGGCTTTCTCCGAGTTGGGATTGGTGGTGGCCGGTCCGCCCACTTTCGCCGTGGGAAGCGCGCGGCGGATGGCGGCGGCGGTGAAATCGTAGAGCTTGTCGTACTCTTCGGGTGTGCCGCGCCAGTAGAAGATATCGGGCTCGTTCCACAACTCCCACTGCCAGGTTTCCACCTCGGCCCTGCCGTAGCGCGCCACGGCATGCAGAACCCATTGGCGCACGAGTTCGGCCCACTTGGCGTAATCCTTGGGAGGCTGCGCCCATCCACGGCCCTCCGGGGTGTTCGGCCAGTTGCGGGCGTAGGGCTCGGGCTGGGAAGAGAGCGCTTCCGGCATGAATCCGATCTCGACGAACGGGCGCAGATGGAGCGGCAAGTAGGTATCGAAAATGCGGTCGACGATGGTCCAGTTATAGATCGGGTTGCCGCCGGCGTCCTCGGTGTACGCATTGGTTGAGCCCCACTTCATCGCGCCAGTGCCGTCGCCGGTCACCAGTAAATGGTGGGTGCGAATGGAAACGCGCACCGGGCTCAACGCGGCCAGCTCGCCGAGCAGCTTTTTGCCATTGGCTGTGTAGGTATAATTGGGCTCATCGTAGCCGAACCATGCGAAGATAGGCGGGAAAGCTGCTTGTTTGGACGCAGCGTCGACGCGGATTTCGACCTGGCCGAACAGGGCGGGCACAAACAGCGCCGGGAGCAGGCAGCGTGGCATGCGCATGAGGGGAATGATATCGCGGCGACAGGCCGTTGGGAAGATCGGCACGGCTTTGCTGGCGGGACTGGCGCGAGCGAGCGACACGAATTTGCGGGTCGCGGGCCAGCCGGTCGAGGTGCGAATCGTCCCGGTTAGCCCGTTCACCGTACGGCTCAGCGTATTGCCGATCCGCGAGGGCAGGGCCGTCCCGGTTGTGGGCGATGGCACGCTGGTGCGCGAGAATTGGCCGAAGTCCGGCCACACAGACGTCCAGTTTACGCCCGATCCGCTCGCCTTCAAGTTGATGAAGAAGGTTGGGGAAGTAACGATCCGCGTCGACAAAGAGACGGGCGCGGTGTCCTTCCCGACCGGAGGCGCACCGGTTCTCGGGATGGGCGAAGGCGGTCCGCAATTCGACCGCCGCGGCCACACCGACCGCATGTTCAGCGGATCGAGCGGTTACAACCTGCGCACGTTCGGCAGCCGAGTGCCGATCCCATGGGTGATCGCGACGGCGGGATGGGCGATGTATTTCCACCAGCCGTTCGGCCGGTTCGATTTCACCGGCGACGATGGCAAGTTTCTGCCCAATGCCGGCGCGGAGTTGCCGCTCGATCTGTTCGTGGTGCTCGCGAACGACCCGCCGACCGTCATGGCGGAGTACGCACGCCTCACCGGACTTGCGGAACTCCCGGCGCTGTGGACGTTCGGCTATCAGCAGTCGCACCGCACGCTCACCAGCCGCGAGGAAATCCTGAACGAAGCCAAAACCTTCCGCGAAAAGAAGCTGCCGTGCGATACCTTGATCTACCTCGGTACGGGCTTTTGCCCTTCCGGATGGAACACCAATAACGGCGAGTTCACTTTCAACCAGAAGGTGATGCCTGACCCCAAGGCGATGTTCGACCAACTCCACCAGGACCATTTCAAGGTGGTGCTGCACGTCGCGTATCCCACCGGCATTCGCGAGATGTCGGGGACGGTGCGCGACGGGTGCGATGTGCGGCGGCGCGCCGAAACGCAACCCGCGTGTTATTGGCAGATGCATCGCCCGGTGCTGGAAACCGGCGTGGACGGCTGGTGGCCCGATGAAGGCGACGCGCTCAATTTGCCCTCGCGGCTGGTGCGCAATCGCATGTATTGGGAGGCGTCGCAGACCGACCGCCCGTACGAGCGGCCGTTCGCGCTCCATCGCAACGGCGCGGCGGGGATGCAGCGGTACGGCGCGTTCCTGTGGTCGGGCGACGTGAGCTCGCTTTGGGAGACGCTGCGGAATCAGGTGTCGATCGGGGTCAACTGCGGGCTCTCGGGGATTCCGTATTGGGGCACCGACATCGGCGGCTTCGTTCCCACGGCCGAATTGACCGGGGAACTGTACGTGCGATGGTTTCAGTTCGGCGCGTTCTGCACGCTGTTCCGCTCGCACGGGCGCGTGTGGACGCTGCGGCTGCCGTGGGGATGGAACCAGGGCGTGCCGGGCCCGCCGGTCGCGAACGAGACGCCTCTGCGGGCGTCGGAATCGGAATACCACAACGCGGCGGTTGAACCGATTTGCCGCAAGTATCTGGAACTGCGGTACCGGCTGATGCCGTACCTGTACAGCGCGGCGCGCGAATGCACGCTGACCGGGCTGCCGCCGATGCGCGCGCTGTGGCTGCACTACGCGGACGACGCGCTGGCGGTGGCGCGCGGCGACGAATATCTCTGGGGTCGCGACATATTAGTGGCGCCGGTAGTGGAGAAAGGCGCGAGTTCGCGCCGGCTCTACTTACCGCGCGGCGTCTGGTACGACTTTTGGACCGCCGAGAGACACGAGGGCGGCACGGAGATCGAGAAAAAGGTGGATCTCGAAACGCTGCCGCTGTTCGTACGCGCGGGAGCGATTGTGCCGATGGGGCCGGTCAAACAGTACACCGGCGAGGCGGTGGATGGTCCGCTGGAGATTTCGGTTTACCCCGGGGCGGACGGCGGGTTCCTGCTGTATGAGGGCGATGGCGCATCGTTTCGCTATCGCAGCGCCGAATGGATGGGGATTCGCATGGCCTGGAACGACGCGCGGCGAACGCTCTCGTTGCGGCTTGCGCGCGCATCGAAAATGCTGCCGCCCGCGCGGAGGAATATTCTGATGAAAGCGGGCACGGCAGCGAAAGAAGTGGTCTTCGACGGCCGTCCTTTGGAGGTTTCGCTGCGGTGAGCCAGGCTCCGACGCTGTTCGAAGCAATCGGCGGCACGCGAACCTGCCGCAAGCTTTCCAAGGCGTTCTACGCGCGCGTGGAGCGCGATCCGCTGCTGCGTCCGCTCTTCCCGGGAACCACTTTCAGGTGCGCCATCGACGCGTTCTCGGCGTTTCTGGTGCAATTTCTGGGTGGGGCGAGCGAGGATTCGCAATTGCGATTTTGGGTAAGCCTGCGGGAATCGCACCAGCGATTCCAAATCGACGCGCGGCACCGGAATGCCTGGGTGGGTCACATGATCGCGGCACTGGAAGATGCCGGAATCGCAAGGCCCGCCCGCGAGGCATTGCGCGGCTTCTTCGAGATCGCGGCCGATTACATGATCGGTACCGGTCCGGACGTCCGCCGCTTGTCGCGCGAGCTTGCCCAGAGATGGGCGGCGCAAAGAAGCGCGGACGATGCGGTAGCGGCCATCCGCGTTGGCGATGCCGCCCGCGCCATCCGGCTCGCGGCGCACTGCCCGGGCGCTCTGCTCCCGGGGCTGATGGCGCGGATGATGCAAGCGGGTGACGCGGCGCTGATCGATTTCGTTTGCGAACGGGTGAATCGCGAGCCGGAATTACTCCACGCACGCTACTGGGGCCGGACGTTGCTCCACGCAGCGGCCGGCGCCGGAAGCTTGCGCGCGGTGGAGCTTTTCCTGCGGCTGGGTGCGGACCCTAACACTCTCGACGGCGGCAGGCACACGCCGCTGTACTGCACCGGAAATGAATGTGCCGGCGCGGAATCGGCGGAATGTGTGCGCGCGCTCGTCCGCGCCGGCGCACGAGTGGACGCGTGCGACGGCCTGACGGGAGCAACTCCGCTGCACATGGCATCGCGGCGGGGGAATGCGGTGGTGGCGCGGGCATTGCTCGAGTGCGGGGCGGATGTTCACTCGCGAGACAGGCGCGGCGATACGCCTTTCGATCGCGCGGTCAATTGCAAGAAGATGCACGTGGCGGAGTTGCTGCGAAGCTGGCGGCCGGCCTCTAATGGGATGCTGAAGAACACTGGAAATGACCCAGCCGCCGATGAACGCTGATAAACGCCGATTGAACAAAAGCAACTCGTTCATCTGCGTTTATCCGCGGCCTATTTGCCTTTTCAGCGGCCGGGCTAATGCACCGTTACCGTGAAATAGGCGAAGCTGCCGTTGGCCGTCACACTAATCACGCCTTCCGGAGTGACCGCCGGAGCTTGAAAATTCACCTGCAAAATGCCCCCGGCGAGACCGTACGCGGCGGCGGCATACGTGACGGGCAACACCGGACCCTGGTCGTTGACTGTCACCGTGCCGACCGGAAGCGGTAAGGGACTGGTGTAGATCTCGCCATCGACGCTGGCGGGATTCGTCTGGCCCGCGCCGGTGATATAGAGGGTCATGTTCGAGCCGGCAACGCCCGGATTGGAGGGTGAATTGACCGTGAAATCCTCATTCAGCACCACCAGCACTTCGATCGCAGAAGCGTATACCGGAACCGCCATGATATTGGATGTGGCGCCGTTGTAGGTCACCTGAACCTTGGTCATCGCCTCACCGGCCACCTCGAACGGCACCACGCACTCGATGTCGGACGCGCTGACCGATAGGAGCGGCGCGGGAGTCCCGTCGAACGTGACTTGGACGCCGGCCACGCTCGTCAATACCATGCCCGCCGCGACGATGCCGGGTGTTGGCGCGGACGGACCCATTCCCTGCCCCGTCAGGTGGATTACCTTGCCTGGCGCGAGTTCTTCGAGGCCGGGAGGGAATGTGGAGGGATAGTATGGGCTCGCGGTCGCGACATTATTCAGCGATATCGCCGCAGGCGTGGGGTCGATCTTCGCCACATAGGCTTGCGAGGGCGTGCTGGAGGGCGGAGTCGCACCGGCAATATATGTCATTCCGGACGCATCGACCGCCAGCCCGCCGATGCCATCGAAGTAAGTAGAGAACAGAAGCTGAGTAAGATCGGAACTAAACTTACTGACGAAACCGCTGCCAGTTTGTATCTGGAGCGGGCTGACCGTGGGTAGCGCACCGCTTGGCATTCCGGCGATCCAGATTCCGCCCGTCGGGTCGAGAGCGATGGCCGTTCCGTCGGCGTCGCACGGGCTACCGATATACGTGAGGCCGGTGACAGCCGTAGCGCTGGGATTCAAGGTCATCACGAATGCATTACCGTTCAGACTGAAGATGGGCGGCCCGATGCTCAATACGAGGCAGCCGGAGTTCACGGCCGGCTGGAACGCCCCCGGCGACGCAGGTTCGGTGAAACCGTGGCTGGAGCCGGTGAGATAAAGATTGCCTGCGTTGTCGAGGGTGATGGCGTCGATCTCGTCGTAGTCGGAGCCGCCGAGATAAGTGGAGTAAGTAAGAGCGCCTGCCGCCGAGACACGGGCGATGAAGCCGTCTCCAAATCCGCCGCCGTATTGGGGTTGCAGCGCGTTCGGCGTGACAGGGAAGTCGGGTGAAAAAGTGGCTCCCACCAACCACGCGCTGCCATCCGGGTTGGCGGCGATCCCGTACCCCCGGTCGCCGCACAATCCGCCTAAGTACGACGCATAGAGCAGGGAAGAACCGTCGGGACTGATCCTGGCCACGAACGCGTCGCCGCCGGCCGGGTAATTCACGCCAATGGCAAAGTTGCAGAGGCCGTCGCCAAGCGTTTTCTGGAAGGCGTTGGCGCTTACCGGCAAACCGGTGGTGACGTTTCCCGTGAACGAAACGGCGCCGGTCGCGTCCACAGCCAGCGCGGTAGTATATTCGTTGCCGCCGCCGAAGTAAGTGGAGTATACCAACTTAGAGCCATCCGGACTGAGCTTGGCAACAAAGGCGTCGTGGCTGCCCACGAGATTCTTTTGCAGCGCGTTCGCGGTGACCGGGAAGTTAGTGGACGCTGTAATGCCGAGAACATATGCATTTCCCGCCGCGTCCACGGCGAGACCGGTAGCCGAGTCGGCGCCGCTGCCGCCGAGGTAAGTGGAGTACAGAACCTGCGTGCCCGTCGGGTCCCATTTCGTAACGAAGACGTCGCCGGCGGATTGTGTTCCGAGCAGGATGCGCGATCCGTCCGCGGCGGCGAACAGGGAACCCGGCATGACCGGATAGGGTAGGGTTGCCATGCTCCACGTCTGCCCGCCGTCGCTGGAAATAAAAAGACCGCCGGACTGGAAGGCGTAGACGCGGGCGGTATCGATAGCCAGCATCGTGGTCACCCCGATCGACGCAGTGGCGGCCGGCAGGACGACGGTCCACGTGTTTCCACCATCCGTGCTTTTTTGAACGCCGGCCAAATTGGCCAAATACAGGTTGTTGGGATTCTGGGGATCGGCCACCAGACCGTGGTTGTTGGCCACGCTTTGGTTTCCGAGCGGCGCCCAGGTATTGCCGCCGTCGCTGGAAGAGAGCAGGGGGCCGTCAAGTTGGCCCACGTAAAACGAATCGGGCGAACCGGAAACGAACGCGATGGTATCGACGCTCTCATCCTTACCGGGATTGAGCAGTGTCCAGGTCTGCCCGGAATTCTCGCTGCGATAGAAGCCCGAGGGGTTGTATGCCATATCGAAGACCACGCCGGACTTGGCGGGATTCGCGCGGATAGCATAACACTGGGCCGCCGTCTCGCCGCCGAAGATCTTGATGCCAGTGCTCGACGACTGCCAGGTGTTGCCGGCGTCTGTGCTCACGAAAATGCCGGCGCCATTGCACGCGTAGAGTGTGGATGACGAGCCGGCATCGACAGAGATGTCGGCGAACGGCGCCGTCAACCCGACATTCGTGCGCGCATTCCAGGTGGCGCCGCCATCGAGGGACTGGAATACGCCCTGTTCCGAGTTCGCATAGAGCGTGGAGGGATTGCTGGGTGCGGCGACCACGGTATTGACAGAGAGGGCCGTTCCAAGCGTTTCGAACGTCCATGTCTTTCCGCCATCGATAGAGGACATCATGGGCGCAGTGCCGAGCTGGCCCTGGAGCGGATTGACGGTCGAAAAGTTCACGGACGACGTAGTGCCCGCGACATAGATGTTGCCCTGCGCGTCGCGCGCCACACCGGCGGCGGAACTGCCGCCCGATCCGCCGAAGACGTTGTCGAACACGACGGCGGGATCGATCACGAGCGGCAGGGCCGGGTCGCAAGCGCCGGCGCGGAATCCGATGCGGCCGCCCTCGATCTCCCGGTATTCGACCGCGATGGCGCGGCGCTCGCCTCGCACCGTCTGCCACGCCGAAGGCTTTGGCTGTCGAATCGTGCGCGCTCCCGCGCGGAGAACGAGATCGCCCGCGGTATCGATGTCCACGCGATCCGCGCCAGGAAATGCGAGCGCGATGGGATCGGCCGAGGCGCGCGGCGCGATTTCGAAATCGTACTCGAGGCGCTGCTGGTTGTCGTGGAAGACGGCGTCGATGCCAGGATAGACTCCGCGGCTGGCCACCTGGTTGTACAGGCTGTAGGTGTCGCCTTTGGTAGTGCCGAGCATGTAAGTAACGTGCCCGGGCATCCGCCTGATGCCTTCCAGGTGTGCGTCGGGACGCGCGCCCACGAACTCGATGCCGACGGACTGGCGACCCCAATCGAAGCTGGCGGCATGCGCGGAGACGGTCAGCACATACCCGGCGCCATGCACGATATACCGCTCGCCGTGCGCTTCGAACGCGAGGAGCGGTGTGAAAGTCGACGCATTCGCGCTGGCCAGGCACAGGGCAACTAACAGAGTTAAACGCAGGGGAACCTCCCGAGGCGGGGCGCGGAGACCGCTACGGCGATTCTAGCATCTGGCCCGTGGTCGCGGTGGGCTGCGGGCTAGTGATAAGCCGGCTGAAAGCCGGCTGCGGGCAGGATTGCCTGGCAGGATTGCCTGGCAGGATTGCCCGCCCCACACTAGTTCGATGGCAGACGCTCCAGAAACGCTCGCAGCTCGTTCAGAACGAAAGCCTCATCGCTGAGGAACACGTGGTGATTGGCGCCGGGCATCTCGATCACGTGCACGGGTGCATTGGCGGTTAACAGATTTCGAATTCGCTGCTGCGCTAGCTTCAGTTCGGCGGCGCGCACGGCTGCGATCGCCGCAACTCCCTGCGCATTCGTTGGCGGGTATTTCTTGATCCGCTCCGCAACGGAAGGAGGAAACCAGGAAAACGCCAGGATGGGCCTGCGAATTTGAGAATAGTCCCGCTTTCGTCCCCCGGCGCGGATCGCATCCGCGATCGCCTTCGGCGTCTTATATCGACCTACCGAGCCGTCATCGTTAGCTTCAAACACATTTCGCAATTCGGCTTCGGGAAAGGCAACTCCCAACGTCTCGCGCTGCCACCGCTTGTATGCCTGGAACGAGTTGCGATCGGCGTCCGAAGGCGCATGCGAGCCACCCCACTCCGGCAAACTGCGGATCGCCGCGGGCAACTGCTGAACGAGCGAATTGTACTCCGTATAATCGTCGGTCGGATCGGCCGTGGCATCCAAATAGACAAGCCCGGCGATCCGGTCCGAGCGCTGCGCGCCAATCGCGGTCAGCTCATCGCCTGCAATGGAATGTCCCATCAGCACGGGAGCAATAAGCTTGAGCGAATCGATAACCGCAAGGACGTCATCCGCGAGGCGCTGCTCATCGTACCCGGAGGCAGGCTGGCTCGATGCCCCGTAGCCTCGCCGCGTGATGCCATACACATGACAGAAGCCGGATAGCTTCTCCGCGAAATCGTCGAAAACGTGAGCGGTGTTCCCAAGGCCGGCCAGCAATACAACCGGCCTGCCGGAGGCACCCCAGTCGAGCACCTCAAGCCGCACGCCCTCTTCCACGGTGACGAATTGAATCTGATGTTTTGACGGATCCTGGAATTGACGGCCCTGTCCTATGGCGGCAATACTCATCGATAACCAGATGAGTGTTGCGCACCATTTTGAGCTACCCACGGTCACTTCTGCCCGTAAGTGGCGGTCGGGCCGTGTTTGCGGAAGTGGTGCTTGTCGCGCAAATGCTGCGAGATGGGCTGGGCATGCGGATTGATGGTCAGGGTCATCCACGCCATCGCCGCCAGTTCCTCGACGATCACGGCGGTGTGCACGGCGTCGCTCACGCTCTTGCCCCAGCAGAACGGCGCGTGCCCGGCCACCAGGCACGCGGGACAGCCGAGGGGGTCGATGCCTTCCATGCGGCGCAAAATCGCGGTTCCTGTGTTCAGTTCATAATCGCCCGCGATATCTTCCGCGGTCAGCGGCTCGGTGACGGGCACGGGGCCATGGAAGTAGTCGGCATGCGTGGTGCCGAAGCAAGGGATCTCGCGGACCGCCTGTGCCCACGCGGTGGCATGGCGTGAGTGCGTGTGGACCACGCCGCCGATGGTGGGAAAGGCGCGATAGAGCGCGGCGTGCGTGGCGAGGTCGGAAGATGGCCTCAGGTTGCCTTCCGCGATATTGCCTTGAAGATCGGTGATGACCATGTCGGCGGCAGTCATCTTGTCGTAGGGGACGCCGCTCGGTTTGATAGCCAGCAATCCGTGCTCGCGCGATACGCCGCTGGCGTTGCCGAACGTGTAGATCACCAGACCGCGCCGCACCAGTTCGAGATTGGCTTCCAGGACCTCGGCCCGCAGCTTATCCAGCATGGGACCCTCCGCGCGCCCGCGCCGCGATGCGCCGCAATGCGGGCAGGATCTCGCCGATTGCCGCGGGCGCGGACTGCCGCTCTCCGAAAGAAAAATACAGTTGGCGGTACAGCGGGTAAAGCTCCTGGTAAACGGCCGCCTGATCGGCCTGCGGCGCGATGGTGGTGTAGTCCGGACAGAGCGCCGCCTGCGCTTCTTCGATGGTGTGGAACGTGCCCGCCGCGAGGAATGCGAAAATCGCCGACCCGAGACTGGTGATATCGCCGTTGGGCACCAGGATCGGCTTGCCGAGCACGTTGGCGTATACCTGGTTGAGCACGGGATTCTTGCGCGGGATGCCGCCGCCGTTGATCACGCGATGAATCGGCACGCCGTGCTCTTCCATGCGCTCGAGAATGACGCGCGTGTGGAACGCGGTGCCCTCGATGGCGGCGAAGAGTTCGTCCTGCGCGGTGTGGGTGAGGCGCCATCCGAGCGTGACACCGCTCAATTCGGGGTTGACAAGCACGGTGCGGTCGCCGTTGTCCCAGGTAAGACGCAGGAGCCCGGTTTCGCCGGCGCGATACTGGTCGATTCCGCGGGAAAGTTCGGCGACCGTGGCGCCGGCGCGGCGGGCGATGGCGTCGAAAATATCGCCGGTGGCCGAAAGTCCCGCCTCGATGCCGGTGCGCGCGGGATCGATGGAGCCCGGGACCACGCCGCAGACACCGGGAACGAGCGCGGCCCGGTCGCCGATCGCCATGATGCACGTCGAGGTGCCGACCACGTTGACCACGTCGCCCAAACCCACGCCCGCGCCGATGGCGTCCCAATGCGCGTCGAAGGCGCCGACGGGAATCGGAATGCCGGCGCGCAATCCGAGCTTTTCGGCCCACTCGGGCGTGAGATGGCCGGCGACTTTGTCGGAAGTTTCGTAGCGGCCGGCGAGTTTTTCGCGCACGCCAGCCAACAGGGGATCGACGGCGGTCAGAAAGTCCTCCGACGGGAAGCCGTCGAGCGCGCGGTTCCACATCCACTTGTGGCCCATGGCGCAGACGCTGCGCGGCACGTCGGCCGGATTGCGGATTCCGCACAGAACGGCCGCCACCATGTCGCAATGTTCCAGCGCGGTGGCGAAGGCGGCGCGTTTGCCGGGATTGTGGCGCAGCCAGTGCAACAGCTTCGCGAATCCCCATTCGGAGGAGTAGACGCCGCCGCACCAATCGATGGCCGCGAGTTTGCGGGCATGAGCGGCGGAAGTGATTTCGGAGGCCTCTTTCCAGGCGCGGTGATCGCACCAGAGGTAATAATCGTCGAGCGGCTGGAGATCGGCATCGACGGGAATGACGCTCGATCCCGTGGTATCGAGCGCGATGGCTTCGATGGCCGCTCCGTCGATCGCGGCGTCGTGGATGGCCGCATGCATGGCCGCGGCCAGCGCGTTCATATGGTCGCGGTGGCTTTGGGTGGCGTAATCGGGGTCTTCTTTCTTGCGATGGAGCGGATACTCGGCCACGCCCGCGCCGAGTTTACCTTTCGCGCTGTCAAAGAGGGAGACCCGGACGCTCAGGGTTCCGAAATCGACGCCGGCAACGATGCTCATAGATCGGTCCAAGCAGATTGAATAGGCCGCAGATAAACACAGATGAACGCAGATGGGAAAGTCTTGTTCTTATCCGTGTTCATCTGTGTTTATCCGCGGCTGATTACTACGCGTGTGCGTGCACCTGCCACCCGAGGTACCGCGTGGCTGCCTCCCGGACTGCCGCCGACACCGACGAGAGGTTGGCAGCCACGTGGTGCTCGAAGCCACGCTCGCAAATGAAGCGCAGCAAGCCCTGCAAATTGGGAATCTCCACCACGCCGGCGCCGCCGAAAGTCGTGAGCGGGTCGTCGGTGAACCGGCCTTCGCCCACATAGCCGTGGATGCCGCCGTGCTGATCGTTGGTGGAGAAGCGCGCGAAGCTCATGTGGCTCGCCTTCACCAGGCCTTCGCAGGTGCCATAAGCGTTGTCGCGGCCCACTGTGCCGGCGATGATCTGCTGGAAATCCATGTGCACTTCCTTGAAGAAGTGCTTGGGGAGATTGCTGCAATGGAAGCAGACCGCCTTGTTGGGATCGTCGCCGTAATTGTTGTTCCAGTCGAGCAATGCACTGGGCGTGCCGGAGGCGAGCCGCAGGGCGTGCATGCCGATCACGCCGCAGATATCCACCTCGCAGGCGCTCGACATGAGATTGTCGCTCATCATGCTCATCACCGTGCACGGCACCACCCCGAAATATTCTTCGAGCGAAGTCCAGCATTGCACTGCGCTGATGGCCACCCGCGTCTCGGCCATCCAGCCATCGATCACCGCGCCCAGTTTCGCCATCTTCACCATCGGATCGAGCGGCGTCTCGCCGGTGGAGACGTATTGGCGGATGGCCGCGAGCTTGGCTTGCGCCGCGGGATCGTCGTCCTTCATGCGGGCTATGCGGCCGAGGATTTCCGAAAGGTCGATGGTCTCGATGGAGATGCCGCTGTGCTCCAGAATCTTTTCGCTGTAGCGCACGGTGTTGAACGCCGCGGGACGCGCGCCAATGGAGCCGACGCGCAGCGGGCGCATGCCGCGGACCACGCGGCAGACGGCGGCGAACCAGGCGAGATCCTTCTCGAACTCGGGGGAATCGGGAGATTCCGTGTGCAGCGTGGTGAGCGAGTACGGAATGCCGTATTGCGTGAGATTATTGCAGGCCGACATCTTGCCGCAGAAGCTGTCGCGGCGATGGGTGATGCCCATCTTGGCGGGCGCGTCGGGCGTGGCCTGAATGAGCACGGGAACGTTGAGGCCGGCCCATCGCAGCGTGTTGGCGATGGCGCGCTCGTCGCCGAAATTCGGGAGCGTGACGATGACGCCGTCGATCTCGGCGGCGTGCTTCTTGAACAGGTCGGCGCAGAGATGCGCTTCGGCAAGCGATTCGATGGCGCCGTGACGAGCTTCTTCCGGTCCCACCACGACCGCCGTGTGGCCGGCCTTCTCGAGAGCGGCGATCATCTCGGTCCGTCCGCTCTGCGCCAGGTGTCCGGGGAAGAATCCGCGATTGCCCACTATGATGCCGAATGTCATTTTGCCGTCGGTCATATTAATTGCCCCTCCGGGGCTTGAATTTCAGCGTATAGAACAGGCCCAGCACGGTGAGCAGGCCGCCCCACCAGACTCCGACGTTCAGATCCGCCAGTTTCACATTTGGCGGATGGCTCAGGCCGTAAATGCCGGCGCCCATGATCAGGATTCCATAAACAAGCAAAAGGACTCCGATGAAGAACCAAATGGAAATCATTCCAGGTCTGTGCATGATGTTCCTACCAAAAGATAATTTGCAAAGCTACGAAAGCGGCGAGTATCACACCACCCCAGAACAAGGGCCGCTGCCACCACGGAAGATGGCCTTCCGAAGGGATTTCGGTACACCCGTAAACCAGGCCGACGAGTTCTTTTTCCGGCTTGGGCGCGGTGATCAGGCTCACCACGATGGTGACGACGATGCAAATGAGCCCGCACCACAGGGCGCGGAACATATTCTGCGCCTGATCTTTGGCGAATGGCGAGAGCGCGATGTACGCCACCGCGCTGGGATCGACCTTCACCCAGACGTACATTCCGATAGACGACGCCGTGCCCGCCAGCAGGCCCCAGAATCCACCGTGGGGAGTGGCGCGCTTCCACAACATTCCCAATATGACCGTGCCGAACAACGGTGCGATAAAGAAGCTGAACAGCGCCTGCACGTAGTCCATGATGCTGGCGAACGACATCACCAGGTACGCGGTGCCGATGCTCACGAGCACGCCGAGGATGGTGCACCAGCGGCCCACGCTCACATAATGCGCGTCGGTCGCTTCCTGGCGGAAAATGGCGCGGTAGATATCGTAAGTCCAGACGGTGGCGAAGGCGCTCACGTTGCCCGCCATCCCGGACATGAATCCGGCGATCAGCGCGGTGATGCCCAAGCCCATTAATCCCGGACCGCAATAGCGCGCCAGCATGATGGGAAGTACTTCGTCGTAACTGTGGCCGCCGTGCGCCGCGGCCTCCGTGGCCGGCACCAGAAAATGATGGCCGGGCGAATCGAGCAGGGCGAGACCGAGCAGGCCGGGCAGAATCACGATGAACGGCACGCACATCTTGAACGCCGCGCCGATAAGCGGGGCCATTTTGGCGGCACGCAGGTCTTTGGCGGAAATCACGCGCTGCACCACCAGAAAATCGGTGGTCCAATAGCCCATGGAAATGAAGCAGGCGAGTCCGAAAACGATGCCCGCCCAGTGGATGCCCATGGGATTATCGGTGAACGAACCCATGGTGCGCCACAAATGCGTGAAATCCTGGCCGGGGAAATTCTGGTGAATGCGGGCGACCATGCCGTTCCACCCGCCCGCCTCGATCAGGCCGATGATGGAAATCAGCATCGCTCCCAGCCAGATCAACATGAATTGCAGCACTTCGTTGAAGATGGCCGAGAGCAATCCGCCCAGGGTGACGTACACCGCCACGGTGACGGAGGAAATCCAGATGCTGGTGTGAATGTCCCACCCCAGCACCACTTTCAGCACCAGGGCCATGGAGTACATATTGATGCCGCTCATCAGCACCGTCATGAAACCGAATGAGACGGCGGAGAGCGCGCGCGCCGGTTCGCCGTAGCGCAGTTTGAGATAGCCGGGAACGGAGTGAGTCCTGGAAATGTAATAGAAGGGGATCATCACCAGCGCCAGGAAGACCATGGCGGGGATTGCCCCAATCCAATACCAGTGCGCGGCAAGAATTCCGTATTGGTAGGCGTTGCCGGCCCAACCCATCAGTTCGAGCGAACCGAGATTGGCGGCGAGGAAGCTCAAGCCAGCCACCCAGGCCGTCATTTCTCTGCCGGCCAGGAAGAAATCTTCGCCGGTGACGGTGTACTTCTTGAGATAAAAGCCGATGGCGAGGACGGCCACGAAGTAGAGGGCCACGATGGCGAGGTCTACCCCGGAGAGGTGAAGCAAGCGCTGGGGCGCCGCTTCAAGGAAAAGTGCGGGAGCAGAACAAAGGTCTGTAATCGCTTGCACCAGCATATGTTAGGAGGCTGCACGCGGGAAAGTCAAGCTGGCCGGGGGAGCGGAACAAACCTCGTGCCTTGTGCGTATCAACCACTTCGAGGACAATCATGCGCGCCAAGTGGATTCTTTCCGGCGGTCTCGCAGCCGCCCTTCTGAGCCTCACGTCCTGCATCGTCGACGTCGGCGACTGGCAACGTTACAGCAAAGATTTTCATTCGAGCTATCCATTAAAGACGGGCGGAAGACTGTCGGTTGAGACATTCAACGGCGCCGTCGACATATCCGCGTGGGACGAGAACACGGTGGACATCAGCGGGACGAAATATGGGCCTTCGCGGGACGAGGCGGACAACCTTCGGGTTGATATCGACCACACCGCCGATTCGGTCTCGATCCACGTACCGCGGCCGACCGACCGGCGTAATAACCAAGGAGCGCGTTTGACCGTCAAAGTGCCGCGCGGCACCCAGTTCGAGCGCATCGTGACGTCCAACAGCTCGATTCGCACCGAGGATGGCGCGGGGCCGTCACATATGAAATCGAGCAACGGGTCAATCCACGTGGTGAATTTGCACGGCGACCTGGAAGCCGAGACGTCCAACAGCTCCATCGAGCTCGAAGGGGTGGACGGCAACGTTCGCGCCCATACTTCGAACGGCCATATCCAGGCCGAACGCGTCAACGGTTCGGTGGACGCGAGCACATCGAACAGCGGAGTCAATATCGACGTCCAGCGGCCGGACAAAGACGTTCGCATCGACACATCGAACAGCGGCGTGGAATTGGATTTACCGCGCAATTTCTCGAGCAACGTGCACATCGGGACGAATAACGGACCGATCACGCTGCATCTGGCCGACGGCACAAACGCGCGCCTTTCCGCGCACACCTCCAATTCGGCGATCGATACCGAGTTCGAAGTGCGCGCGCAGGGCGAGTTGAGCCACAATCGCCTGGAAGGCGTAATCGGAAGCGGCGGTCCGCTGATCGATCTCGGGACATCCAACGGCAAGATTCAAATTCTGCGCCGCTGATGCTGCAAGTTGCCAAGGCACCAGTAGGCGCTGTCGTTTCAACGCATCGCTGAAGAGCCGCGACCGCGAGGGAGCGGTGCTTTTCACTAACTCAAGAACGACTGCATCCGCTGCTCAACCAGCCCGCGGCACTCGTCGTCGATGCACTCCACCCCTTCGCACTCTTCCACCGACCGCAGGCGCAGTTCAGGATATCCGATCGCACCGGCCAGGAGACATGCGGTATATACGATCCGGTCTTCCTCGGTATCGAAGCCGGACTCCCGGTGATGATTCTCGGCGTGTCCGCAGAGATTTTCGGGAAAGCCCCAAATCTGCGTGAGCAGGCCGCCCGCCACGGTGTGGATGACGCCGAACTGGTCGCACTCGGTGCGATCGCTCTCCTCGCGGTTTTCGTACTCGTCCCGCAGGAACGCTGCGTAGCGGCGACGTTCGCTGGCCAGCAGGCCAAGACGGCCCAGATCGTGGGTCAGACCGGCGGTATACAGCGCGGGGCCGCATAGCCGGTCGGAGTAACCGGCCAGTCGTTCGGCGATGACAGCGGTGGCAATGCCATGGGCCCAGATGGGGCGCACCACTTCCAGCGGAAACTGGCGCATATAAGAGGAGGTAGCGATGGTAACCACCAGCGCGCGGATGCGATTGATGCCCAGCACCGCCAGAGCGTGCCGGAGAGTGGCAACGCGCGCGCGTAAGCCCATAGCGGCGGAATTCGCGGCCACCAGCAACTGGCTGGCAAGGCCCGGATCGGAACGAAAAGTATCTTCTATGTAGGCAATCGAATCTTCGTCGCCGAAGGGCCGCGCCAAAAGCCTCACGGCAGTTTCGTTAAAAGCCGGAAGGCGGTTCAGGCGACTTAGGGTGAGCTCCGTTCGGGCAGCAGCGTCTACCGAAGTCATTGCTATTAGTTTCCAGCGGACAGGACCTTTGGTAAAGCACCAGAAGTACTGTTAACGGCGCATTGCTATCGGATGGTAGTATTCGCCGCCTCCGGCCCGGACTGCGCTCCCGATCCCGTTCGCCCAGCGGCTAGCCCAATACCTCGCTGGAAATGTTACAAAGGAAGTAGGCAGGCAATCGCCCTACCTTCCAGCATGAAATCTGTCGCCACCCCCACCAGGGATATCGAAATGACCACGCTCTCGAACGGCGTGCGAGTGATTACCGAAACCATGCCACACGTCCGCTCCGTGTCCGTGGGAATCTGGATCACCACCGGTTCGCGCCGCGAAAACGCGGAGCAGAACGGCATCTCGCACTTCATCGAGCACATGCTTTTCAAGGGGACGGCGAACCGGTCGGCGGAGGATATCGCACGCTCCGTGGACTCCATCGGAGGCAATCTCGACGCCTTCACCGCCAAGGAATTGGTGTGTTTCAATACCAAAGTGCTCGACCAGCACCTCTCGCAAGCTTTCGACGTCCTCGCAGACCTGGTGCTCCATCCACTTTTCCGCACTGAGGATATCGAGAAGGAAAAGGGCGTAATCCTGGAAGAAATCAAGATGGAGGCCGACAGCCCGGATTACCTGGTGCACGAGCTGTTTTCCGCCAATTTCTGGAAGGGCCACTCGCTCGGCAAGCCGATTCTCGGGACGCGCGAAAGTGTCAAGGCTTTCGACCGGCCGCAAATTCAGAACTATTACAAGAAGGTCTACGCGCCCGCCAACATGCTCGTCACGGCGGCGGGAAATATGACGCATGCCGGGCTGGTGAAGCTCGTCCGCGAGCACTTCGACGAACTCGAGCCGGGTCCGGGCGCGGCGCGCGACCGCGCCCCCAACACGCACGCCCGCATTTCGCTGCGCAATAAGAAATCGCTGGAACAGGTGCACCTCTGTCTCGGCGTGCCTTCCTATCCGCTATCGCACGAGAAGCGCTTCACCTGTTATGTGCTCAACACCCTGTTGGGCGGCGGCATGAGTTCGCGCCTGTTTCAGAACATCCGCGAGCGGCAGGGGCTGGCGTACGCCGTTTTCTCGGAGCTCAGCCCCTACCGCGATACCGGTTGCATGACGATTTATGCCGGCACGTCGCTCGGGTCGGCGCGGAAAGTGGTGGAGTCGATCCTGAAAGAATTCCGCGATCTCAAGGACCACCCGGTAAGCGCGGAGGAATTGCGGCGCGCCAAGGACCACTTGAAGGGTTCGCTGATGCTGGGCCTGGAATCGACCTCCAGCCGCATGTCGAATCTTGCGCGGCAGGAGATGTATTTCGGCCATTTCTTCTCGCTCGACGATCTGGTGGAGAGCATCGAGGCAGTGACGGGGGAGGAAGTGCAGTCCATTGCGCAGACTTTTTTCGATCCCAAACAGATTGCGGTCACCATATTGGGGAATTTGGAAAAATTCAAGCTGACGCGCGAGGACCTGGTCTGCTAGAGAAAAGGTGTCAGCACTCAGCTTTGGCGCGAGCGTCGCGCCATCAGCGGATTCTAAGAGTTGATGAGCCGCGACCGCGGGAGCGGTGCCTTTGCAGTCGGCACGTCGCACGAAAATGCACCGCTCCCTTGCGGTCGCGGCTCCGTAGGCGCTGAAAGCTGACAGCTTCCCATTAATATTTTCAATCCCGTTCATAAGACCTTCTGTCTGCCGCTTGCGCGAGCCTCTGCGTGATACTGAGGAAGTGACGGACTCCACCGGGAAGTGGCGCGCCATTAAGGAAGAATTTCTTGCCACTGGCGACGCCAGCGCGGCCCTGATGGCTCTCACTCTGCTCCGCGACGAAGCGGTGACGGGAGCGTACCGGGCTGCCGTGCAACCCGTCTTTCCGCAAGGCGTAGCGATTCTGGCCGCCGGCGCTTACGGGCGCGGCCACACCTTTCCCTATTCCGAACTGGATCTCGTACTGCTGGCCGATTCAACCAAGCGATTGGAGGCGCTCAAGGATAATCTGCCGGAGTTCATCCGCCTTCTTTGGAACGCCGGTCTGAGACCCAACTCGGTGGCGCAGACGGTGGCCGAATGCATAGATGCCGTGGAGCGAACGAGTGCGCAGGCGCTCGGCCTGCTCGACCGGCGTCTGCTCGATGGCGACCACGGTCTTTTCGATCAGCTGGAAACGAAAATAGAGGCGGCGCTAGCGGCCAATCGCGAAAAACTCTGCCAGCGCCTGTGTCAGGCCGTGCGAACCCGGCACGCGGCGCATGGGAACACGCCATGCGAGGCGCAGCCCGACGTAAAGGAGAGTCCGGGCGGCTTGGAAGACGCGCGCGCCATGGTTTGGCTCACGATTCTGAACGGCAATAATCAACCGGCGGCCGCTGAGTTGAGCGCGGCGGTGGCACTGCTCTCGGCGGTGCGCTGTTTCCTCCATTACCGCGCGGAGGGCGATCGCAATGTGCTCGATTTCGGTTCGCAAGCCAGTCTCCAACAGCAGAAGTTCCCCTTCGTTCTCCCCCACTACTTCCGCTGTGCGCGCACTACTTCGAACGAGACGAGGCGCGCCATCGACGAAGCGGAAAAAAGCGAGACGTCCCTGCTGGATAACTTCCGGGAGCACCGCTCGCGGCTTTCGAACCAGGAGTTCACGGTCTCGCGAGAGCGCTTGCTGCTGCGCAATCCGGGGCATCTGGCCGGCGATCCGGCGCTCTTACTGCGGCTTCTCGAATTCGTCGCGTGGCATGGCGTGGCGCCCTCGCCGGAAACCGAGCGAAGGCTCGAATACGCGCGTGAAGCCATCGCGGGGTGGTACGCTCAACCGCGGCCGGTATGGGCCAATCTGAAAACCACGCTCGCATCGCCGCATGCCGCTATGGCTCTCCGTAGCTTGCAGGCAACCGGATTGATGCCGGCCCTGCTGCCGGAGTGGAGCGCCATCGACGGCTCGGTTCTCGTGACTCCGGAATACCGCTACACCCTGGACGAACAGACGCTGCGGACGGTGGAAGCGATTTTCGAACTTACTCCGGCGGCCAATCCCGAACGGCAGCGGTTCGCGATGTTGCTCGCGGAAATCGACGACGTCGCATTGCTGGTATTCGCGCTGCTGTTCGTGGAAATGGGCGCGGCCGCCGTCGAACGGGCGCGGGCGGCGGCGATCCGCATGGAAATGCCCTCGGACGCCCGCGAAATGGTGGAATTTCAACTTGCGCACCGCTCCGATCTCGCCGACGCCATGAGCGGACGCGATCTGGACGATCCCGCAACCGTCCGCCAATTGGCCGAACGCGTGGGCACCATCGAGCGCCTGCGCCTGCTCGCGATGATGGCCTATGCCCGCGTCGCGGCTGCCAGCGAAGCGGACAAAATCTCCTGGCGCCTCGAACAGTTGTGGCGCGCTTACAGCACCACTCAGCATGAACTACTGCGGGAACTGGAGACCGATCGCATTCAACAGGTGCCGGCGCACCTTCCGGCGAACGCGGCTTTCGTGAAGGGTTTTCCGCAGCGCTACCTTCGCGCGCATTCGGCAAATGAAATTCAGGAACATCTGCAGTTATTCGAGCAAAGCCGCCCCACCGGAGTGGCGGCGAAGTTGGAATCCATCGAGGGCGCGTACCGCATCAGCATCGTGGCGCGGGACAAGCCGGCGCTGTTCGCATCCTTCGCCGGCGCCATCTCCAGTTTCGGGCTCGACATTCTGAAAGCCGAGGCTTTCTCGAACGCCGCGGGAGTCATTCTCGATACCTTCGTGGTGGCCGATCCGAAGCGCATGCTGCAACTCAATCCGACCGAGGCCGATCGCCTGCGCGATTTGCTGCAGCGTATCGCCCTGGGGCGCACCGACGCGCAAAAACTGATGCGCGGCCGCGGCGCACCCGATCCGCACAGGCGCGGCGAACCTCCGCGCGTCGCGTTCGATTCCGATGCCTGTCCCACTGCCACTCTGGTGGAGATCGACGCGGAGGACCGGCCGGGACTGCTGTACAGCCTGGCATCGGTTTTTTCGTCGAGTTCCTGCAATATCGATATCGTTCTGGTGGACACCAAGGGGCGCCGCGCGATCGATGTGTTCTACGTCGCGCAGGAGGGGCGGAAACTGCCTCCGGATGTGCAGGAGCGGCTGAAGGAAAAACTATTGGCGGCCTGCTGAACGCTAGCAGATGCTGAAAAGAATCACATAGGCCGCTGATAAACGCAGATGAACGCCGATAAGTTGTTTGTTTTCAATCGGCGTTTATCGGCGTTCATCGGCGGCTGGGTCATTTCCAGTGTTTTTCAGAATCCTGCTACAGTTCCGGCGGCCTTTTCTTATGCCAGTCCGTGCGGCCTTGGAAGTCACGGCCGATCGCCAGCAGAAGATTCTCCGAGAACGGCGCGCCCACCAGTTGCAGCGCCACCGGCAGATTGCCGGCGAACCCGCAAGGAAGGACCAGCGCCGGCAGTCCCGCCAGATTGCCCGCCTGGATGATTCCCTGCAGACCCGGCGGCGTACCGGCAGGCGGCTGGAATCCGCCGCGGTCGACCGGTTGATCGATCTTTGTCGCCGGTCCCGGCCGTCCCGGCGCTACCAGCGCATCCACCTGCGTGAAGAGCTTGCGGAACTCCTCCTGCACCTGCCGCCGCAGCCGCATGGCTTTCAGATAATCCCTGGCCGGCAGTTCCAGGCTCGCCTTCAGCCCCGCGATCTGCGCCGCATCGGCGAGTTCGTCCACTTTTCCGCTGGTAATCAGTGCTTCGAAGTTCGACGCCTGTTCCGCCGCGAGCACGGTCGCGAGGATTGGCCCGTAGGGAAACGAGGGCAGTTTGGTTTCCACCAGCGTGACACCCGTTTCCTTGATTGCGGCCAGCGCTTCCTGGAAGGCCGCGCGGGCGGATTCCTCGGCGCGGTCCGCGAAATCCACTGCGGCGTATCCCACTTTCAGCTCTTTCAGCGGGCGCACGTACTGCGGCGCGTAATAGAAACTCGTGCCGGCCGAACCCGGATCCTTACTGTCGCTTCCGGCAATCGCCTGCAGGACGAGCCCGCAATCCTCGGCGGTGTGCGCCAGCGGCCCGATCTTATCCAGCGTCCAGGAGAGCGCCATGGCGCCGTGCCGGCTCACTAGCCCGTAGGTCGGCCGCAGGCCCGTCACCCCGCAGTACGATGCGGGCGTCACGATCGACCCCGACGTCTCCGATCCGAGCGCAAACGTGACCAGCCCCGCCGCTACCGCGGCCGCCGACCCGCTCGACGATCCGCCCGACCAGCGCGTGCGATCCCACGGATTCAGCCCCGGTCCGGTCAAGGATGCCGATGCCAAGCGATAGCCTCCGCCGCCTGCCAGTTCCACCATCGCGAGCTTGCCGGTGAGCACCGCGCCAACGGCCTCCAGCTTATCAATAACGGTAGCATTGTAGGGAAAAACCTGGCCGGCATAAGGCTTGGCGCCCCACGTCGTGGGTTGTCCCTTGTACGCCAGCAGATCCTTCACGCCGTACGGAATGCCCTGCAAAGGCCCGCGCAGACGATCGGCCTTCAGGTCGTCATCGATGGCTTTGGCTTTGCGATACGCTTCCTTCGGCAAGGGCAGCGCCAGCGCGTTGTATCGCGGGCCGAGTTGCACCAGCCGCTCTGCAAAGGCACGGGCGAGATCCGCGGCCTTGAATTCCTTGGCCTTCAGGCGGGCGTTCAGCTCCGTAATAGTCGCGAAAAAGACGTCGTTGGGAATGGCCCCCATGGCGCGCCTCAGGCCTGGAACCGGAACGCCGGCTCGGTGGCGGCGGGGAGTTCATGCTGCGCCAGCGCGTCGGCGTTTGCCTTGAGCCTGTCGCGCGCCGTTTGCAAATCGTCCGCCGGCGCCGGTGCGCGCTGTTCGGTTTGCGCCTGCGCCATCGCCGTGGCGCAGACCGCCGTCGCCAATTGCCGCCGCGTAAGTTTCATTTGTGCTCCAGCGCCTCCTCGGCCGCCTTCAGCATCACCGCCCGCGGCGCCGATCCGCCGGTCCAGATCTCGAACTGCCGCACCGCTTGTTCGATATACATATCGAGCCCCGGCACTACCGTTTTACCTTGCTCGCGGGCCCGTTTCAACAGCAGCGTTTCGGCCGGATTGTACACCAGGTCAAACACCACGTCACCGGGGATGTGGCCGTTGAAGAAGCACTCGTCAACGTGAGGATACATGCCGAGCGGCGTGGCGTGCACCACGGCATCGAACTGCGTCGACTCCAGTTGTTCGCGCAGCAGAGCTTCCGCCCCGCAAACCTTCGCCAGCGCGCGCACGCGATCGGGATTGCGGCCCACCAGCGAGATCTTCGCGCCGGCGTCGGAAAGCGCGCATGCCGCGCCGCGCGCCGCTCCGCCATTGCCCACAATCAGCACCGACGATTTTTGCAGGCGCAAAAGCCTGCCCAACGGAATCGTCACGCCCGCGGCGTCGGTATTGGTGCCGCGCCATTTTCCCGCCTTGCGCCATACCGTATTCACCGCCCCGATGCGCCGCGCCAGCGGATCCACCACGTCGAGATAGCGGATGATCTTCTGCTTGTGCGGGATGGTCACGCTGAAACCAGCCAATGGCAGTTTGTCGGCCAGCGAAAAGAAATCGCGCAAATAAGCCGGTGTAACCAGGAACGGCAGATACACGGCGTCCACGCGCCGCGCCTGGAACGCGCGATTGTGCACCGCGGGCGAAATCGAGTGGCGCACCGGATCGGCGATCACGCCGTAGATCTTGGCCGACTTCCCGAGTTTTTCCACGCGATACAAATGCCGCAGATATTTGGCGCTTACCTGTCCGGCCGCCGTCCCCTCCGCCAACATCGGCGTGGCGTAAGTATAGACGCCGCCGTAAATGGGCGAAAGAACGCGCGTCGGAAAACCCAGTTCCCCCATCGCCAGCACGATGACGTGCTGCTTCGGCAGCGCCTTCGCGGCCGCCAACACACGCAGGTTATCGGAGGGCTTGCGCGCCGTGGTCACCATCTTATAAGCGTCCGCCGGCACCTTCATCACCCGGCTCACCACGGTATCCATGGGCGGCGTGGCTTCAAAATTGTGGTACGAGACAATTACCTGCGTGCGCCCGCGAAACTGGCTCAGGCGTTCCTGCGCCACTTCGGCGGTCTCGATCTCCACGTCGATGGCATGCGCTCCCTTGCGCACCGCAAGGTCCAAAATGGCAAGTTGTTCTTCGATGCTGCCGTTAAATCTGCCGCGATTCTGGTGCCGGCGGCAGGTGGCCAACAAAATGCAGTCGGGAAAATCTTCCAGGAAACCGGAGATGGCCGCCGCACCCGCCGCCGGGTTATCCAGAAAATCGAGTCTGAATTCCAGAAAAAGTTCCCCGGCCGCGGCCTCGCGGCGCGCATGGCTCAACAGAGTTGGCACATCCGGCAGGCCCAATGCGATACAAATCCGCGGGAGCAACTTGGTCTGCGCCATCGTGAAGACCATCAGAATACCACAGGAGTGGTGGAATTCCGCCGCAATTCCCGCGACGATATACAGAGCCGCGACCGCGAGGGAGCGGTGCCGTTTATCTGTGTGCATCCGTGTCCATCCGTGGCCGAAAAATCACTGTCCCAGGATTTCGCGGCACTTCGGATTCGGTCAAGTTGTGAGAACGAAGAAATTGGCCACGGATGCACACAGATAAAACCAACCATTTAACGGCTGGCGAGCTTTTCGGTGGACCGATTGATCGACACCGCTTCCTCACGGTGGCGGCTCCGCCTTACAGCAGCACCGTATCGAGCACATCCGCCGGCGCGGGCGACGGAGGCGGCTCATCGTCCCTTCGTTGCAGGAATAAGATCAGAGCTTCTTCCGATCCATCGAAGTAGCCCTCCAGGAGTTCTCGCACGGCGGCGCGGCGGGCGGCATCGCGCGTGGCTTGCGGAGCGTACGAGAAACTGCGGCCCACTTTTCGCCGCGCCAGCATGCCTTTACGCACCAACCGGTCGAGCACCGTCATGATAGTGGTGTAGGCGAGCGGCCGCGACTCGGCCACGATCTGCTGCACCGCCTTGACGTTGCCTTCGCCGAGCGACCACAGCGCGCGCAGGCACAGCAACTCGAGCGGCGGAGGCACTTCTCGCGGCGTTCGTGCCATCAGCTTCCCTCCGGCGTTCGAGCCGGATCGAGCGCCAGTCGCAATTTGTCGGCAAACGCCGAGTCGGACTTCTGGCTTCCATTGGGACCGGCCGGGGGCGGCGGTGCGGCCGGTTTCGGCGTCGGCTCCTTCGAGACCTCCGGCGGATTCAGAAACAAGTCTTTCTTCAGGACGGCGCGCTCCAGCGCCACGTTATACGCCGTGAAACAGCCCTCCACCTGCCGGTCTGTCTCGATCACCGAGCGCATGCACTCGAGCTTGGAATCCATATCGTCCAGATAGTGCAGCATCAAGGCTTCCGGAAACTGCGGCACTTTCGGCGATCCGAATTCCAGCTTCCCGTGATGGCTCAGAATCATGTGCTCCACGAGCGACCGCAACGCTGGCGGAAACGCCGGAAATGCGCGCAGTTTTTCGGCCACGATTCGCAATCCGATGTGGATATGCCCCAGCAACTGTCCGTCATTCGAGTAGGAGAACCCGCGCTCGTAGTTCAACTCGTAAATCTTCCCGATATCGTGCAGGATCGCGCCGGTAAGCAGCAGGTCGCCGTCAATGAAATCGTAGTGCTGCGCCGCCAGGCGGGCCATGGCGCAAAGCGAGAGCACGTGCTCGATGAGGCCGCCCAAAAACGCATGGTGAATGTGCTTGGCGGCGGGTGCGCGCCGGTAGCGGCGCGCAATGTCCTCGTCATCCAGCACGGCGTCCAGCAATTCCCTGAGATGGATGTTGTCGATTCCCGCCGCGATGCCGCGCAATTCCCGCCACATCTCATCCTGATCGCGCCGCGACGACGGGAAATAGTCCCCGAAATCGATCTCGCTGTCGTCCATCCGGCGCATCTTGTGGATGGTCATCTGCGGCCGGTTGTGGAAAATCTGTACCAGCCCCTTCACGCGCACGAAATCGTCACGGTCGAAAGCGTCGATCACTTCCGCCACGTTGTCCCACATCTTGGCGTCAAGCTCGCCGGTGCGGTCGGCCAACAGCAGTGAAAGATACAACTCGCCGCTCTTTTTTTGACGAATCTCCTTGGAGTGGACCAGAAAACTGGTGGTGATCAGCTTGTTCGGCTCAAGCTCGCTTACGTAAGGAGATTTCATTGTTTGATGGGAGGCATGGGCGGGCTGCTATCCTCTTTCGCCTGCTCAGCCGCCGCGCGCGCTTCCGGATCGACATCCTCCTTCGCCTTGTGCTTGGGAGGCTTGGGCGGCTTCTCCGTCTCCGCCAGCGTCTTCACCTCGGCCGTGGTGCCCGGAATCGCCACGCCCAGAACTTTCTTATGCGCCTTGGAGCTCGAAAGAACTTCTTCCTTCGTCGTGGTCGCCGGCTTCAACTGCGCCACCTCCTGCCATCGCGTATCCTTACCGGGCGCGGCGCCGGTGTCGACATATCCGTCCTTGATTTGCAGGAACGCTTGCTCGCGAAGCTTGGTCAGATATTCGCGCACCCAGGGATCCATATGCGGGCCCATAATCGCCTGCTGCACCTCCTCGCGGACTTCTTCGAAGGAGGCTTGCCCGGCGGCATAATGCTCCTCGACTTTGATAATCAGGAATGCGGGCGGGGAGTCGAGCTTGATAGGATCGGTGACGTACCCCTTGACGGCTTTATCGCTGAAGACGACGGCCGACAGTTCCGGCCGCAAATCGGTTCGCTTCATCGGCGCACCCAGGTATCCGCCGTTCTGGGCGGTTTCCGGATCGTCGGAGTTGTCGCGCGCCAGGTCGCTGAACTTTTCCCCCTTGCGGGCGCGCGCTACCAGTTCCACGGCGCGCTGCTGCGCGGTGGCCACCTGTTCGGGAGATTTGCCTTCCGTCGAAATCAGAATCTGGCTGAGGAACACTTCCTCGTCGCGCATGTATTGCGCTTTGTGCTCGTCGTAGTACTTCTGCAGATCGGCCTCCGGCAGGGAATGCTTCGACATCACCTCGTAGCCGATCACGCGCTGCGCCAGCAACTCGCGTTTCTTTTGGTCTTTCATCTCCTCATAGGAGCGGCCGAACTGCTGCTGCAGAAGTTCGTGAAATTTGTTTTCGTCGTTGATTTTGAGCTGCGCCTGCCAGGCATTGAAAAACTTCGTGACCTCGGCATCCACGGTCAAACCGGGCATGTCCTTGGCCTTTTGCACCAGCAGAAGGTCATCGATCTGCCCGCGGAGCACGTTGGCCTGCAATTCCCTGACCTTTTCGTCGCGAGCCCCGCCCTTCAGACCCGATTGCGCGGCCGCCGCGTCGATCTCTTTGAATTTCTCTTCGAGTTCACCGCGGGTGATGATTTCGCCGTTCACCTTGGCCACGATTTCTTCCACGATGTGGATGTTCGGGGCCGGAGCTGTTTGCGCGCTGGCGGCGATCGCAGCCGCTGCCAAGCCGGGTACTACAAACTTAAAAAACATATTCCTAAGGCTCCTATTTTAGCAGGACCGTCACCCGGACAACTGCCGATTTGGTATCGGAATCATGAAGCAAGAAAGGGTCCGAAACGGCGGCGTCTTTGAATTCAGCGGGAATGTCGGCGCGAGGAGGGCCGGATAGGACCGCCAGTTCCGTGGAGGCACAGTTTCGCATGTTACGCTCGAAGCGTGAAGGGAAAGGTCATCAGCGCAACGGAATTCAAGTCGAAATGCATGGCTTGCCTGAGTGAAATCGATCCAACCGGCGAGCCGATCACCATCACCAAGCGTAGGCGTCCCGTGGCCGTGCTCAGACCGGTGAAACGCAAGCCGATCAAGTCTCCCGCTGGAAGCTGGGCGCGGAAAGGGCGGATCCTCGGAGATATCGTGAATACGGACTTCTATTGGGAATGCGCGCAGGAAAGCAGGAGTCGCCCACCCTGGTGCCCGTCATCGAGTAACCTGGCCCTGCTGAAGCGGGTGTGCGACATAAAACTTGAGCCGATCGATTGTCGCACTCTTTGGATTCATCGGCGTTGATCCGCGTTTATCTGCGGCTCTAGATGGTTTTCCGCATCCTGCTGGGCGCCGCCGTTCAACGCATAACTGAAGAGCCGGGCCCAGAGTCTTCTGAGTTAATCCGTCAAGCGTTTTTTTTAGAAAGTTTTTGGAATCCGGCGACCGTCTT
>Ga0181538_10000198_pt1 | contig 69355 bp, 71 predicted proteins | sample PEATcosm2014_Bin_40_FD_119773 | JGI IMG/M metagenome (GOLD analysis project Ga0181538, IMG submission 119773) | Peatland microbial communities from MTU Mesocosm Facility, Houghton, MI, USA - PEATcosm2014_Bin23_30_metaG | ecosystem: Environmental > Terrestrial > Soil > Wetlands > Peat | place... | reverse complement strand
GTTGCTCTTGCCGCTGCCGGTGCTTGCGAGTGCCCATCGCCATAAAAACATTCTACGGCCGTTATGTTTCAGGCTCCAGCACAATCGCCCCGCCAGACCGGATTTTCACCACGGGCTGCTAAGCACCTTGAGTTTCTGGCGGCGGGCTCGAAGTACAAAGAGCGCCTGTTCATGGCGGCCAACCGCATCGGCAAGACCGTCTCGGGGGCGTACGAGGCCACCTGCCACTTGACCGGAATCTATCCCGACTGGTGGCAGGGAGCGCGGTTCAATCGGCCGACCGAGGGATGGGCGTGCGGCACAACGTCAGAGACCACGCGCGATATTCTCCAGCGTGAACTCGTCGGGCCTCCCGACGCCGTTGGAACCGGCATGATACCCGGCGACTTGATTACCCACACCATGCCGCGGCCCCACGGGATGCCCGGCTCGCTCGAAGGGGTGTGGGTCAGGCACACCAGCGGCGGTATCAGCAAACTCGCGCTGAAATCCTACGAACAGGGCCGCAAGAGCTTCGAAGGGACCGCGCGCGATTTCATCTGGTGCGATGAAGAGCCGCCCGACGCCTGCTACACGGAAATGCTCCTGCGGACGCTGACCACGAAAGGAGTCATTTTCGTCACCTTCACGCCGTTGCAGGGCGTGAGCGAAGTGGTTAAGGGCTTCCTCGAGCCCGACAACCAGGAAGCCGCGAAGTACAAGTTTTACGTTCAGGCCGGCTGGAAAGACGTGCCCCACCTGGACGAAGAGCAGAAAAAGAACCTCCTCGTCACGACTCCGCGCTACCAGCTTCGGGCCAGGACCCTCGGGGAGCCGAGTCTGGGTTCCGGCGCCATCTACCCGATTTCCGAAGACGACATCGTAACGCCCCTCGTCCCGATTCCGGAATCCTGGCCGCGGGCGTTCGGCATGGACGTCGGCTGGAACCGCACGGCCGCGATCTGGGGGGCACGCGACCCGGGCTCAGGCGTGATCGTGCTCTATGACGAGCACTACCAAGCCATGGGTGAGGCGCCGACGCACGCGGTGGGAATCAAGGCGCGCGGCGCGTGGATACCCGGGGTGATTGACCCGGCAGCCGACGGCCGTTCCCAGATCGACGGGCGCCAGTTGCTCACGATGTACCGCGAGTTGGGCCTCAAGCTGAACCCGGCCGGCAATTCGGTCGACACCGGCATCAACAACACCTGGAGCCTGATGGTCTCGGGCCTCCTCAAGGTGATGCCGAACTGCAGAAACTGGCTCAACGAGTTTCGCCGATACCACCGTGACGAGAAGGGGCACATCGTCAAAAAGCGACGACCACCTGATGGACGCCACCCGTTACCTCGTACAGAGCGGCCGGGATCGGATGATCGTCAGACCAGGGGGACCCTCCATCCCGGTCTCGCGCGCGCCGTCGGGCGGCGATCGGAGTTGGATGGTATGAGCATGTCGAGGTTTGGGAGAAGGATTGAGAGCTTGGAGAAGTTTTTTGCTCAGTATCGCGATCCCAATCCAGCCGAAGAGCTTCAGCGGCGTTCTTTTCAGAAGCTCTCCGACGACGAGCTCCAAACGATGCGAGCTGTCGTGAAGGACAAAGAAGAAGGAATATGCCGTCCCCTAACCGAACGCGAATCGGCGGCCTCTGCAGTGTACAATGCGGCACTTGAGTTGGAGTGTCAGCGAGCCAGTCCTCGGGCTGGTCGGCATCATTGGGGTATCCACGACATGTCAAACCAAACCAAAACTAAGTCCACCGGCGCTCGCGCCAAGGACGGCCGCTGGAAAAAAGGGGCCAGTGGCAACCCGGCCGGCCGCCCCAGTGGAAGCCGCAATAAAGCTACTTTGATCATCGAGCAGTTGTTCGATGGCGAAGCCGAGGACCTGTGCAGAAAAGCCATCAACCTCGCGAAACGAGGCAGTATCCCCGCTCTGCGAATGTGCCTGGATCGTCTCCCGGCTCGCAAAGAACGGCCCATTGACCTTGAAATGGGACCGGTGCAGAGTGCGGCGGACCTCCCGGAAGCTTTCCAGAGGATCATGGCTGCTGTCAGCGAAGGCCGGATTACCCCAGGGGAGGCACAGGCAATGTCAGACATTCTGGACAGTCAGGCCCGTGCGATCAATTCGGCAGACATCGAGCGGCGCGTCCAGGGGCTTGAGGGATACAGAGCGAAAATGGAAGCCTCCCAACACGGCAAGACTCCGGGCACGCCGTGACATGGTTGCCCCTTTCACGAATTGCCCGGAGGGGGCCGCCGAGCACCTCGGGCGCGGAGGCGAGGTGCAACGGTACCGCCTATCGCGCACCGCGCGGTTCAGGGGGAGAACCGCCACAAGAAACGCCACAGTGTCATTTGATCGCCGTCTTGTGAGGGGTCTTGTTCTGTATGGGGTGGGTGGTGGGGTTCGAACCCACGGCCACTGGAACCACAATCCAGCGCTCTACCAGCTGAGCTACACCCACCGTGAGGGTTCAATTCAGTTTATCAGGGCGTTCCCGATGCAGGCAAATGTCCCTACAGCCCCGCCGTCTTCCACAATGCATCCACCCGCCGCTTCACTTCCTCCGACATCCGGATCTCGCCCGGCCACGGGCGCGTGAAACCCTCGCCGGGCCACTTGCGCGTGGCGTCGACTCCCATCTTCGAACCGTAGTTCGGCAGGCGGCTTGAGTGGTCCAGCGAATCCACCGGTCCCATCACGAACTGGATGTCGCGCTCGGGGTCGATGTGGTTCAGCGCTTTCCACGCCACCTCGCGGTAGTTCTGCACGTCCACGTCCTCGTCCACCACCACGATGCATTTCGAGAACATAGCTTGGCCCAGACCCCAGATGGCGTGCATCACTTTGCGCGCGTGGCCGGGGTACGATTTGCGGATCGCGACCAGGATCAGGTTGTGGAACACGCCCTCGGGCGGCAAGGCGATGTCGCGCACCTCGGGCAGTTGCAGGCGCATCAGCGGCAGGAAAGTGCGCTCGACGGCCTTGCCCATGTAGTAGTCTTCCATGGGCGGCGGCCCCACGATGGTGGTGGCGTAGATCGGCTCCTTGCGCTGGGTCACGCAGGTCACGTGGAACACCGGGTAATCGTCAGCCAGCGAATAGTAACCGGTATGATCGCCGAACGGTCCCTCGGTGCGCAGCTCGCCCAGCTCGACGTACCCTTCGAGCACGATTTCCGCGTTGGCCGGCACTTCCAGGTCCGACGTCTGGCACTTGACCATCTCCACCGGGCTCTGCCGCAAAAATCCGGCGATCAGCATTTCGTCCAGATCCGGCGGCAGCGGCAAGATGGCCGAGTACATGGTGGCGGGGTCGGAGCCGATAGCCACCGCCACGTCCATACGCCGGCGGCCGTGGTGCTCCATGCGGCGATAGTGCTCGGCGCCCTGCTTGTGGGTCTGCCAGTGCATGCCGGCCGTGCGCTCGTCGAACACCTGCATGCGGTACATGCCGCAGTTGCGCTTGCCGGTGTCCGGATTGCGCGAAAAAACCATGGGCAGCGTGATGAATCGGCCGCCGTCTTCGGGCCAGCATTGGAGCACGGGGAAATCCAGCAGCGAAAAGCCCTCGGTGCGGACCACCTCCTGGCAGGCGCCCTTCGACACCGTCTTCGGGAAGAGAGCGCCCATCTCCGCCAGCTTGGGCAGCATCTTGAGTTTGCCGATCAGCCCCTCCGGCATGCGCATTTCGAGGAACTCGACGATGCGCGTGGCGATCTCTTCTACCGAGGCCACTTCCAGCGCGATCTCCATCTTCCGCATGGAGGCGAACGAATTGATCAGCACCGGGATGGCGTAGCCTTTGGGTTTTTCGAACAGCAGCGCGGGACCGCCCTGCTTGACGGCGCGGTCGGCGAATTCGGCGACCTCCAGAATGGGATCCACCTCAAACGGGATGCGCTTCAGCTCGCGATTCTCTTCCAGCGCACGGATGAAGTCGCGCAGATCTCGATAGGCCATACGTTATGAATATGGTATCAATGCGCTAGCTTACTTCTCATCGTGGAAGGCCGGAGCGCTGGTGAGCTTTCACCACGGGGCTGTTAACCTTGCCGAAAAAGCAACGATCACGACAAAGGTACTAAAGTACTGCTACTGAAACAGCCCTCTTTCGCGGTACTCCTTCGGTACTTACCTGGAATTTCAGGGCTATCGAATTCTGGCGCACCCGCCGATAATACTGGTAGCGATCCATGCGTCGTGCTGAGTTAATTCAAGGCGACCGTCGAGCAGACCGGCGTTACGAGTACGAGCTGCCGCTGCGCTTCTTGTGTCAGTGCGGCGGAGCGCAGCATACGGGCAGCGGCCGAACGACGGATTTGGGTCGCAAGGGAATTCGCTTCGTTTCGGACAATCCGCCTCCCCGCGCCACGGATGTGGAGCTTCGCATTGAGTGGCCGTTTTTGCTGCAAGGCGTCTGTCCGTTGGAGTTGCAGGTGTGGGGGCGGGTGCTGAGAAGCGATGACCAAGGTACCGTGGTCCGTATGAGCAGGTACGAATTCCGAACTTGCGGGGCGAGGTCTTTCGATCAGGCCAGCGCCAGCGAAGTCAACTGGAACATCGTTGCCTGAGCAGTGAACGGCGCTCCAAGCAAGCTGGGCGACCGTTGTCCACCAGTCCGGCCCTGAAGAAGGCAGCGCTGGGAACCGTTCCACCCTTCCACACGCACCGAGGAACCCCGGCGCTCCACTTTGTACACGGCCTCGGCGCCAAACTCAGCGGCCAGCGCCGGCAGCGACCATCCTGCAGGCTCGAGCATTCGAAGTCCGCCCTGGCGGTCCAGAACCATCAGCGTATCGCCCAAAGCAGCGCCGCCGGTGGTGGCAATCTCTAGAATCTCCTCGGCCCGGCGGAAGAATGAGGTCACGCAGAACTCATCGGCACGCTCCTGGTTCTTTTCGGTGAAGTTTAAGGGTCTTTCGGCGAAATTTGAAGGTTATTGCTTCGCGGGCAGAGTGGAGAGAATCCGCCTTATGTATTCCTGGGTCTCGGGAATCTTCGGAACGCCCGCGGCGGCATCGACTTTGGCCGGCCCGGCGTTGTAGGCGCCGAGCGCCAGCGTCAGGTCGCCTCCGTAGCGCTCCAGCAACTGCTTGAGGAACGTGGCGCCGGCTTCGACGTTGCCCGCGGGATCGAAGGGGTTCGGAACGCCGAACTGGCTGGCGGTGTCGGGCATCAGTTGCATGAGCCCCATGGCTCCCTTAGGTGAAAACGCGCAAGGGCGGAAGGCGGATTCCTGCTGGATGACGGCGCGCAGCATCTCCACATCCAGATCCTGTTTCTCGGCGGCTTGTTCCACCAGGAAGTCGACTTCGGACGACGGCAGCGGTTCGCAATCCGCGGCGACAAACGCGGGCGCAGCCACAGGTGCGCCCCATGCGGCCGGTGGGGCCAGAACAAAGAAGCCGCCGCGCTCAGCCTGCCGGGTTTGCTTCTCCACGGAAGACCGCTGGCGGGCCAGAGATTCCTCCATGGACGCGGCCGCCGCGCGCTGTCTTGCCATGGCCGGCTCCATAGCGGCGCGCATGTCCGCGGGGGTCTGGGCGAGCAATCCAACCGCCGCGGAGATGACGGCCAAAGCGACTCGCATGTGCACGGTTCCCATTATAATCTCTCTCGAATCGGAAGCCTTTCCCGCCGATGTGATTGGTGAGGGCCGCAAGGCGATTGGGTAATGGGAATAGGGCCTCTAAATCGCGTATCCGTAAGCGCTCCCGTGGCCGCGGATGCCGCCCAGGAAAGCCTGGGGCTGATGCGGGAACTGGTGGCCGCAATCTGCTGGCTTAACCGGCCGGAGTTGCTGGAGCAGGGGCGCGAGCTCATACTGCGGCGACGCGCCGCGGGAAGGCGGCCGATAGTGGATGTGGTGGACCGGGAAACCGGCGAAGTGCTGGACGAGCTTCCACCCGAGGAAGTCTTGCGCATGATGGCGGAATTAGAAAAAGACCGAGAAGAGGAACTGTAAGCGATATGCCGAGAGATCCCTACCTGGAAAGCCGTGTGCTGGCAGCGGACCCCGTGGAGTTGATTCATATCCTCTACGAACACGCGCTGGTGCAGGTGAAGCTGGGGCGCGCCGCTCTTCGGGACGGCAACATCGCGGGCCGTTCTCAAGCCATCTCGAAAGCGCTGGCGGCGCTCGGCGAACTCGAAGGCTCTCTCGATTACAGCGCCGGCGGTTCCATCAGCCAAAACCTTGCCAGGCTTTACCAATACATGCGGAAACGGCTGGTTGACGGAAACCTGAAGCGGGACGATCGAGCGCTGGCTAAGGTGGAATCGCTCATGCAGACACTGGATGAAGGCTGGACTGCCATGCAACGTGCCGCATCCTCCCCGGCTGCCTTGCCGTCCTCTCACGCCGTCGCCGAAACCGCCGCACATTCCTGGAGCGCCTAGCCCGAGGACTTCTGCAAGCCGTTGGCGATCAGATTCGCCAGCCCCAGACCGCCGCTTTGCGCCATGGATTGCGCAAAGATCTCCTGCCCGTATTCCATGGCCGAAGAGGACGAGTCGTCGTCGCCTGTTCCCAGCCAGCCGCCTTCGGAATCGCGCATCGATTTCATCATTTGCCCGATCAGCAGCGCCTCGAATTGCTTCGCGGCGTCCTTCACTTTATCCGGGTCGTCCGGCGTGCGAGCTGTGGCGGAGAATCCCGCCGGTGTGGCCGCACTGATAGCATCCAGCATCTTTTGCCTCCTAGATCACCCTCACCACGGCATCCAGCGCGCCGGCGTCTTTGAGGTTCTGCAGAATCGAGATAATATCGCGCGGACTCGAGCCGATGGCAGTGAGCGCGCGGACCAGTTCTTCGACCGTCGCGCCCTGTTTCAAAAGCACGCTGCGGGACTGTTCCTGCTTCACCGATACCCTGGTCTGCTCGGTTACCTGCGTCGTGCCGGTGCTCAGCGCATTGGGCTGGGAAACGCGGGGGGTGGTTTCGATCTCCACGTTCAGATTGCCCTGCATGATAGCGACCGGCGCAATCTGCACGTCCTTCCCCATCACGATAGTGCCGGTGCGTTCGTTGACTACGATGACGGCTTCGCTATCCGTCTCCACGGTGAGGCGCTCCATTTCCGCGATGAACTCAGTGGTTTTCTTTTCGTATTCCGGCGGCAGCGAGACGGTGACCACCGCGGCGTTTTCGGCATGGGCGATGGCGCCGAACCGTTTGTTGAGAGCTTCGGTGACGCGCGCGGCCGTGACAAAATCGGCGCGCTGGAGCTGCAGGCGCAGATGCGCGGTGAGGTTCACGCTGGGCGCTATGCGCTCCACGATGGCGCCATTGGGAATGCGGCCCACGGTAGGATGGTTCTGGGTTTGGGTGTTGACGCCGCTTCCGGCCTGAAATCCGCCCAGCACAAGAGGACCCTGCGCTATCGCATAAACCTGGCTGTCCGGCCCTTTCAGTCCCGCCATGAGCAGGATCCCGCCTTGCAAGCTGGGCGCATCTCCGAGCGCCGCCACGGTCACATCGATACGAGACCCCGCCTGCGCAAACGGAGGCAGCGTCGCAGTTACCATGACAGCCGCAGTATTCTTCACCTGGATGGTGGTGGGGTCCACGGTCAGCCCCATGCGCTCCAGCAGGTTGGTCAGGCTCTGGGCGGAGAAAATCGTCTGCCGCCGGTCGCCGGTTCCGGCCAGCCCGACTACCAGGCCATAGCCCATCAACTGGTTGTCGCGCACCCCTTCGAGCGAAACTAGCTCCTTCAATCGCGCCGCGCAATACGCGCCGGGAATGGCAATGGAGTGCACCACCAACAGCGCTGCGAACAGGTGTTTCATGGCATCCTCAGAACGGCAAAAGGCCCAGGAGAATCCTATACAGAATGTTGGGTCGCCGGATAGCGTCGTTGACCACGCCCTTACCATCGATCTTGATTTCCATCTGGGCGAGCTGGTTCGAGGTGATGACGTTCCCCGTGGTCAAATCGGCGGGGCGGATCACGCCGCGGACGGTGACCACCTGGTGCTCGGAGTTGACCACAACGTTCTTGGTCCCTTCGAGCACCAGGTAGCCGTTGGGCAGAACGTGGGTGACACGGGCGCTCAAAGCGGCGGTTATAGTGGCGCCACGGGAAGTCGTGCCGGCGCCATTCAGCGCCTGGGTGGAACTGAGATTCAGCAGGTTGGTAGCGCCGCCAGTGGGGCTTTTCGGGCCGCCCAGCGCGGTGATCTGGCTCTGCGCGGCCGAAGCGCGCGACGTCTGGGTGGCCCCGTTGGCTACGGCCGAAGCCTGCTCGTTCACCAGGATCGTCACCAGATCATCCACCTGCGCAGCGCGCACATCGGAGGCGACATCCGTCAGGCGAGATGCCGGCGACCACAGAGAGCCCGCCGATGGCTGCACCGGCGCCACAGGCTGCTTGAGCGCCTCTTGCAGATACTTGTCTAGCGCGCTGGGCTCGGGCGCCTTCTTGTGTTTATCCGCCCCATAGCTCGCGGTGACGAGAATCGCCAAAACTGCTGCTAGGATGTATGTTCTCGAGTGCATCTGGAAACCCGTTACTGGCCAGTCGCTGCAAATTCGATTTGAACGACGACTTGATCCTTGTCTTTAATGCGGGCCCGAAAAATCTTGTTGCTGGACGGATTTCGCACGGCGATCAAGTCGCCGCTGCGCCCGCCCGATTCGGCTCTGGCGACAAACGCGACGTGAGCGGCCCCGCTGCGAACCTCAACGCGGACGGCATCACCCCGGTTGACGTCGTTGGGCCGAGTCAGGAACTCGGGGCGGATTTCGCTCCCGGCCGCGATAGCGCGGGCGGAAACCATTCCCACAAGTGATTCCGCCGGCGTTGGTCCAGACCCGGCCAGAGTGGGGAAACACTCGCCCGGCTCCGCCCGGACCTGCCGTGCGTCGATCGGTTGCCCGGGCTTCAGCGCTTCCATGGCGATGAGCCGCTCGCACGCCACCTTCACCCGCACCTTGGCCCACACCGCGTAGCGGTGCTCGCCGCCATAGACTACCTCGCCGCGCCACAACACGGGGTGCTCTTGCGCTGCGGAGGCCGGGCTTCCGAGCATTTCGCGTGGAAACTCCACCCGGCCGCGCGGAACCGGGTACAGGCTCGTTTCGGCAATTTCGATGCGTGCTTCGGGAGCTTCGAGCGACTCGCGCATGGCCTGCAGGATGCGACTGCGATCGAGCGATTCCATCGGCCATTCGAAGCAGACGTCTTCCGGCGAATCGAGCCGGATGGAATACCGTTGCGCGAGCGAAGCCAGTTCGGAAGCATGGAACGTGCGCTTCGAGCCCGGCGGCGGCATATTACCCAAGAATGTCTCGGGCGGGAGTGCGCGGAACGCAGGGAGGGCTCCCGCCAGGTGCTTGCCTAAGATCCGGTCACCCTCCACCGGATTACATGCCGGTTCCAGCGCGGGAGTAAGGCACGCGGCCCAGCAAAACGCTACTAGAATTCGTAAGATCATTGCTTCAGGTTATTGACTTGCTGATACATGTCGTCGGCAGCCTTGACCACCTTGGAATTTGCCTCGTAAGCGCGTTGCGCCACGATCAGGTTAATGAACTCCTCTACGACGCTGACGTTGGACTGCTCAGTGTAACCCTGCAATAACGTGCCCAGCCCTTCCTGTCCGCCGGGGGATCCCACAATGGGGTCTCCGGAAGCATCGGTGGGCTGATACAAGTTCGTGCCGAGGCTGTTCATGCCGGCCGGATTCTGGAACATGGCAAGCTGGATCTGCCCGGCCTTTTGCGCGGCGGTCTGGCCCGGCAGGACATAGCTCACAGTGCCATCGGTGGCGATAGTCACCGATTGCGCACTGGACGGCACCGTAATCTGCGGTTGCAACTGGTTGCCGGAGGCCGTGACGACGGTGCCGTTCTTATCGAGCTGGAACGATCCGTCGCGCGTGTAGGCCAATTGACCGTTGGCCTGAAGGATCTGGAAGAAGCCATTGCCCTGAATCACAACGTCCAACGGGTTGTCGGTTTCCGTAAAGTTGCCCTGCGTAAAGATGATTTCGTTGGAAGCCGCCCGCGTCCCGAGTCCCAGTTGGAGGCCGGCGGGCACCGTGGTCTGCTGGCCCGCGGAAGCGCCCGGCTGCACCATATTCTGGTACAGCAAATCTTGAAACTGCGCGCGGCGGGACTTATAGCCCGTGGTGTTCGCATTGGCCAGGTTATTGGCAATATTATCCACGTTGAGCTGCTGCGCGTTCATTCCGCTAGCGGCGCTGTACAAAGCACGGATCATCTTAGACTCCTTGAATCTCGTTCTGAATCATTCGGCCGTCGAGCCGGGGCGGGAGCTATCTACGAGCCCACCCGCGCCACCTCTTGAATGCTCTTCGTGTCCATGTCGCTGCTGATTCCGATGGCCTTTTGCAGCATTTCGAACTGCCGCATCACACCGACCAGCCGCATCGCGGCCTCTGCCACCGGCACATTCGAGTTTTCGATTTTTCCCTGTTGCACTTCCACATTTGCCGCTGCCACCGGCAGGTTCTTAGGATCGCTGTTCGCGAAGCAGGTGCTGCCCATCTTGGTTAGCGAGCCCGTAGACTGGAAGGCCACCACCGCCAATTGGCCCAGCGATTGGCCGTTCTGTTGCACGGTGCCGTCAGTCCCGATCTCGATCTGTTTGCCGGAGGCAGCCTGAATAGTTCCTCCGTCGGTATTGCGCAGCGGGTACCCGTCAGCCGAGGCCAGCTCGCCCGAGGGCAACAACTGGAGATTGCCGTTACGCGTATAAAGGGGACCTTTCGGCCCGTTCACTACAAGGAAGCCGCTGCCGGAAAGAGCCACATTCAGTGGATTGCCGGTCACCTGAACAATTCCCGGAGAAAAGTCCGTCCACTGACGCTGGATGACCGGCAGCGTGGCCATGGAACCATTGGCGTCTGCCGTCGCTTCATCGGAACTGAACAGCCCATAGAATTCCTGGTCGCGCTTGAATCCGGCGGTCCCCGTATTCGCGAGATTGTTGGCCAGCAGATCCAACGACTGCATTCGGGAACGGATTCCGCTGGCGGCCGCGATGGTCAAAGCGTCCATAAGAGCTACGGAAGCGAGTGAAGCACGCCGGCTTCCAACGAGGGGTCGGACAAAAACCTGCGAGAAGTTAGAAAATGCGCGGTTCCCAGCCGATATGTAGCAGTAAGAAGAGCTATAACTCGTCAAATCTTTGACTGGCGGGCTTGACTGTCAAAACCCCAACACCCATTTCACTCGTCGCATCCGATTGAAAAGACAACCGCCTTTAGTGGTTCCTGAACTGCCCTTTCTCTCGCCGTGACGATTCCCCCGGCAGCGACACCCGCGGCGCCTCAAGCGCCTCCCGTGTATTCCACCGCTTCCGGCAGGAGCAACGCGGACTCCGACACTACGGGATTTGCGCATGCGTTGCTGGTCGCCGGGTTGAGCGATTCCGAATCTTCACTCCCAGCGCCGGTTCTGGGGGGCGCTTCGGATTCCACCGGCTCACACCGAAGCGCCAAGGATGCCAGGCAACAGCCTAAGGAGCAAGACAAGCGCGCCATAGCAGCCCCCGTGACGACCTCCTTGCCGGCCGCTCCCGCCCTGCCGCTTTTCATACAGGCGTTCTCGCGGGAAGCGGGGAATCACGAACAGCCGGCGCGGATCGAACCCTCTTTGAAAGAGACCAACCGCCAACCACAGGCCGCGCCCGCAGCAAAAGACGCCGCGTTTCCGGCCCAGGCGCCCGTGGAAGTTACAGATGCCAACGCGGCTACTGAAGCTCCCGCGGATACAGGCAAACCAATTGTCAGCCAGACTGCGAACGCGGATTCCGTGCACGGAACTTCCAATTCACCGGTGCCGGAGAATCCGCCCCTCGCCCCAGCCGGCGAACTGGCGTTTGCCGCGAGGTTGCAGCCGGATTCTGCAGCGAGCGCCGAGCCCGGCGTTACCCAACTGCCTTTGCAACGCGAAATTGCGGCTTCAGCCCAACCCTTGTCGAAGAACAGCACCGAAAGCGACATGGCAGACCAAACCGTGGTTCAGCCCATCGCCAGCGGCGCCGAGTCGTCTTTGACATCTTATTATGGACATTCCCTCGCCAATTCGGAGATGCCTCCGCCGCCACAGGCTGCGCCTTCTGCACCTTCCGCGCCTTCCAATCCGGTGGAGGCGAAGATCCTCGAAGGCCCGCCCAAACCCGCCGCCGTTCCGCTGAAAGACATCTCGCTTCAAGTGGCGCAGCCCGGAGACCAGAAAGTGGAAGTTCGCGTGGTACAACAGTCCGGCGAGCTTCGGGTTGCCGTGCGCACCGGCGATTCCGATCTGGCCCACGGCCTGCAACAAGGCCTGTCCGACCTGGTGGGCCGTCTCCAGGAAACCGGTTATCGCGCCGAGGCGTGGCGCCCCGGCGGGTCCGCGGTGCAGTCCGGCGTTGTTTTCGAGTCCCGCAGCAGCCCCGGCGGTTCTCAAAAAGGCGATCCGCAATCGTATTCCAGTGGTTCCCAGCAGCAGCCAGGCGAGCGGCGGCAGAACCATTCGCAGCGGCCCGCCTGGGTCGAGGAATTGGAAAACAGCATGGCAGGGGGCACGCAGTCTCAAGGAGCAAATTATGGCATCGGCAGTTAACGCATTGACGGGATTATCGGCTTCCACCAACACGGCGTCCTCAGCGTCGTCATCGTCATCCTCGTCGTCGGCGGCCAGTACGCCGGCTCCCACCGAGGAGATGTTTCTGCAGCTCCTGGTGGCGCAGCTCCAGAACCAGGACCCGCTGAATCCCACCGACAGTACGACATTCGTAACACAACTCGCGCAGTTCAGCGAGTTGGAGCAGGTCATCGCCATTCGCAGCGACATCGAAGGCCACGCGGCGCAATCGGCCCAGGATCCGACCAGCAGCACGACATCCAGCACGACATCCAGCACCTCGCCCAGCACGTAGACGAACGGAGACAAGGAGATCAAGTATGTTCCCAGCGTATTCCATTGCACTTTCCGCCCTTCAAGCCGATTCCACGGCCATCGACGTCGTCGGCAACGACCTGGCGAACCTCAACACCACTGGCTATAAAGCAACCGACTTGGAATTTGAAGACTTGATGGCGCAGAGCATGGGAACGGCCCAGAGTTCAGCGCAGATCGGCATGGGCGTTGGCCCGGTGGGCACGGTCAGTAACTACATTCAAGGGACGCTTACGACCACCAACGGGGCCACGGACGCGGCCATCCAGGGTAATGGGTTCTTCGTAGTGCAGAACGCCCAGAACCAGACACTCTACACGCGCGACGGCAGCTTCCAGGTGAATGCCGCCGGCACTCTGGTGACAGCAACGGGTGAAATTGTGCAGGGCTGGTCCGCGGTGAACGGGACCGTCAACCCAAACGGGCCAGTCGGCGATCTTACGCTGCCTCTGGGCACGACAATTCCCGCGTCGGCCACGACCACGATGGGTCTCACGGTCAATCTGGATTCCACGTCGACTACCGGCACATCGTTCTCCGCTCCTATCCAGGTGTTCGATTCCCAAGGCGCCAGCCACACTCTAACTGCGACTTTCACCCAGACTTCCGCCAACAACTGGGGCTACACCGTGACGATTCCCGCCGCGGACCTGGCAAAGGGCGGCAAAACCACGGTTGCAACCGGTACCATGACGTTCGGCGCCAATGGAACCCTGACCTCTCCACTCGCTTCAGCCGGTCCGGTGTCCATAAGCGTCAACGGGCTGGCCGATGGCGCGGCAAACTTGAGCATCTCCTGGAACCTTTTCGATAGCGCGGGCGCCTCCATGATCACCCAATACGATGAGGCTTCCGGTGTGGGGAACACCACGCAGAACGGCTTCGCGGCAGGCCAGATTACGAACGTCAGCCTGCAAAACGGGGGGCTGATGGTGGCCAATTATTCCAATGGCCAGCAGAGCACGGTAGGCCAGCTCGCGCTGGCTTCGATTCCTAACCCGGAGACCCTCCTTTCGGTGGGCGATAACAACCTTCAGGCCTCCGCCGCCACCGGCACCATCTCAGTAGGCGCGGCGAACACCGGTGGCCTGGGCCAAATCGTGGCAGGCTCGCTCGAAAGCTCGACGGTCGATATTGCCTCCGAGTTTACCAAGCTGCTTACCTATGAGCGCAGCTATCAAGCTGCTTCCCGCGTCATTACCAGCGCCGACACCATGTTGCAAGACACCATGAACTTGATCCACCCATAACTGCGCCATGATCACGCCCTCAAAACTGGAGCATGTTCTCGATGTTCCTGTGCATGTCGAAGCGGTCGTGCCGGGCCCGGTGCTGCGCGTCGGCGAATTGCTGGCGCTGGCGGAAGGCAGCATCGTCAAGACCACCCAACCTGCCGGCGAGACCGTCGAGGTATTCGCCGCCGGCTCCCTCATCGGTCTTGCGGAGTTAGCCGAGAACAATGGCCGCCGTGCGGTGCGCATGGTGCGTTTCCAGAGGAGCCGGTAATGGATGCCATGCAACCAGTGCTCGCCGTTCTCTTCGTCCTGGGCCTGCTCGGGGGTGCTTTGTACTGCCTGCGCGCCAAAGGGTTGGCGCGGTTCAGCGGGAAGGGATTCGTTCGTCCGGGCGCGAGGCAGATGCAAGCGCTCGAACGGCTGGCGCTCACGCCTCACCATTCGCTGCACCTCGTCAGCGTTGGCGGCAGGACACTGCTGGTGGCGATTTCTCCCGGCGGATGCACCGTGGTGGACACGGTTTCGCCGCCGATTTTCGCGGAAAGCGCAGGGAACCATCGATGATCCGCCGCACCTTGCAATTCACCCCGATTCTGGCCCTGGCAGCGGCGTCCGCCATGGCTGCCAAAGCGCCGGACCCGGCTTCGATCCTGGGCATCAACATGAACAAGTCCGGCGAGTCCCTGGGCATCCCGATGCAGATCGTGATTCTGCTGACGCTCCTGACTCTGCTGCCCGCGGTGGTCATGTCCATCACCCCGTTCTTGCGCATCACCATCGTGCTGCACTTTCTGCGGCAGGCCCTGGGCACGCAGACGACGCCGTCCAACCAGGTGCTGGTGGGGATCGCGCTCTTTCTGACTTTGCTCATCATCTCGCCGGTGGCCATGGACATCTACCACCAGTCGTGGGAGCCCATGCAAAACAACCAGATGAGCGCCGATCAGGCGTTCGAAGCCGGTGCGCGGCCGCTTAAGGCCTTTCTGACCCGCTTCGCACGGGAAAAAGACGTCAGGCTTTTCGTTGAAATCTCGCACGCACCCGAGCCGCACAGCCCATCCGATCTGGACCTCAAAGTTCTCATTCCGGCCTACATTCTTTCCGAGCTGAAGGCGGGATTCCAGATCGGCGCGGTGCTCTACCTGCCGTTTCTAATCATCGACATGGTAGTCGCATCCGTCACGCTTTCGATTGGGATGATTCAACTGCCCCCGGTGATGATCTCGGCTCCATTTAAGATCCTGCTGTTTGTTCTGGCCGATGGTTGGAACCTGGTGATCGGATCTCTCATGAAAGGTTTCTACGCATGACTCCCGAATTTGTAATCCAGATTCTCCGCGAAGCGCTCATGACCGCTTTTTGGCTGAGTGCTCCGCTTCTGGCGGTGGGCTTTACCGTCGGTATCGGCATGAGCCTCATACAGATCCTTACATCCATTCAGGACTCGGCCTTCAACGCCATCCCGCGACTCATGGCGTTCCTCGCCGCTTTCATTCTGGCGTTGCCCTGGATGCTGCACAAGATCACCGCATATACGGTCCTCACCCTGGGAGACCTCAGCCGCTATGCGCGGTGAACTGGTCCTATCCATATCGACGCTCTTAGGGTTCGTCCTGACGCTGATCCGCGTCGGAGGGGTGTTCATTTTCGTGCCTCTTCCCGGCATCACCGCGGTCCTCAGCCCGGCACGCGTCATTCTGTCTCTGGGGATCACGATCGCTCTCTTTCCCGAGTGGCCCCGGATCGCGGCCACGCCTTCCGTCGGGCTGTTCCTTCTGTGGGTGCTGGTCGAAGCCGGTTTGGGCCTCGGCATCGGGTTGACCGTCGCGTTTATCGGCGAATCGCTCGGTGTAGGAGCGCAGGTGATGGGATTGCAGGCCGGCTACGGTTTCGCCAGCACCATCGATCCCAACACCCAAGCCGATTCCGGCGTCCTGATCATCTTCTCCCAGATTGCCGCCGGGCTGCTGTTCTTCGCCACCGGAATCGACCGCGAAGTCCTGCGCGTTTTCGCACGCAGCCTGGAGATTTGGCCAGCCGGCACGTTCGTGCTCACGCGCGGGGCCGCGGAACAGGTGCTCTCCCTGGGATCCAACATGATCGGCACGGGACTGCGTCTCGCGCTTCCCATGATCGCCATCCTGGCCATGGTCGACATCTCGCTGGCGCTGCTGGGCCGCGTCAACGCCCAACTGCACCTCATCATGATCGCTTTCCCCGTGAAGATGATGATCGGGCTGGCGCTGCTGGGCTGGCTGGCGCTGCTCTTTCCGGCTCTCTACCGCGCCGGGATGAGCTCCAGCTTTGCCGCCATGCGCGGCCTCATCGCGCGGTAGAGATATGGCGGAGAAGGATCAAAAAACAGAGCAACCCACGCAACGGCGCTTGAAGAAGGCGCGCGAAGAGGGCAACTTCCCCACGGCCCGCGTCTTCGTCGGCGCGCTCCAGTTTCTGGCCTTCGTCAGCCTGATCCACGCCTGGGGACTGAGTTGGCTTCTGACTGTCCGCGGCAACATCGCGGCCGTATTCCAACACGCTCTGGACCCGCGCCTGACCGGGGAAGAGATCATGGCCCTCAGCCTGGACTTGATCCAACATACGATGATGCCCCTGGCTCTCCTGGGGGCTGTGCTGATCGCAATCACGATTGGCGTGCAACTGGGCGTCACGCGCATGGGCGTCAGCCTCAAGAAACTCGCGCCCGACTTCCAGCGCCTCAATCCCCTTTCCAAGCTGCGCCAATTGCCGAAACAGAACCTGCCGTCGCTTCTTCAGGCCGTGGTCATGGTCCCGGTCTTCGGCGCGGCCGTCTACTTTCTGGTCAAGGACGATTTCCAGAATTATCTCTTGCTCCCCCTGCGCAGCGTGCCGGCGGGCGCAGCGTACGTGGCCTCCTCCATCCAGGCCTTGCTGTGGAAGGCTTCTTTGGTGTTCGTGGTCTTTGGGGCGGTCGACCTGCTGCGGCAGAAGCGGCGGTACCAGCAGGATCTCAAGATGAGCAAACAGGAGATCCGCGACGAGTTCAAAGAGGTGGAAGGCAGCCCGCTCATGAAGCAGCGCATTCGCAAACTGCGCCGCGACATGGCACGCCGCCGCATGATGCAAGAGGTCCCCACGGCTACCGCGGTCATCGTCAACCCGACCCACTACGCCGTGGCGCTGAAGTACAGCATGAGCTCGCCGGGCGCTCCGCGCGTGGTGGCGAAAGGGAAAAACTATCTGGCGCTGCGAATCCGCCAGAAAGCCATCGACCACCAGGTTCCGCTGATCGAAAATCCGCCGCTGGCTCAGGCGCTGTACAAGAACGTCGACGTCGGACAGGAAATCCCGGCCCATTTCTACCGCGCCGTGGCCGAAGTGCTCGCTTACATTTTCAAGCTGATGAATGGAAGGCGGACTGCATGATACGGGAACGCGCCCTCGCGCAAGCTTTGACGGATAGAGGAGCCCACTAGCTTGGCACAAACCAGAGCCATCGCCGCACCCGCCCCATGGAGACTGGCGCCCGCGGCGCTGTTTTCGAACTGGAAGGAATTGAGCGTCCCGATCGCCGTCCTCGGCATCGTGATCGCCCTGATCACCCCTCTGCCGGGCTTCGTACTGGATGGCCTGATCGTTACGGACATCATGATGTCGGTGGTCGTCATGATGGTCGCAATGTATATTCGCAAACCCGTGGAATTCAGCGTTTTTCCCACGACGCTGCTGCTGCTGACGCTCTTTCGCCTGTCGCTGAACATCTCCGCCACGCGCCTCATTCTGATGAACGGCAACACCGGCACCAACGCGGCCGGCGATGTGATTCAGTCGTTCGGCAACTTCGTGGTGGGCGGCAATTACATTATCGGTGCGGTGATCTTTCTGGTATTGATTGCCATCCAATACGTGGTCATCAATCACGGCGCGGTGCGCATTTCCGAGGTCACCGCCCGTTTCACCCTGGACGCTTTGCCCGGCAAGCAGATGTCCATCGATTCGGATCTGAGCTCCGGCCTGATCGATGAAACCGAGGCGCGCAAACGCCGCAAGGATCTGGCCAAGGAAGCGGAATTCTACGGAGCCATGGACGGCGCTTCCCGCTTCACGCAGCGCGACGCGGTGGCCGCCATCCTGATCACCAGTATCAATATCGTGGCCGGCTTTCTGATTGGCGTTCTACAGCATGGCATGGACCTCAGCCGTGCGATCGAGACCTATACCGTATTGACGATCGGCGATGGCCTGGTCACGGTCATCCCAGCGTTGATGATCTCCATTTCCGGCGGCCTCATTGTCACCCGCGCCAGCTCCGACGAGCGCCTTGGCTCCGATTTCAGCAAGCAGCTCTTCGGCAACTCGCAACCTCTGTTTCTGGCGAGCGGCGTTCTCCTCGTCCTCTCGGCCTTCCCGGGATTGCCCACCATTCCGTTCCTGCTCATGGGATCGGGGATCGGGGCCGCGGGCTGGAACCTGCGCAAGCACCAGATGGCCGCGCGCAAAGCCGAGACCGGCGTTAAACCCGCGACGGCCAAAGAGAGTATTGAGAGCCTGTTGAAGGTAGAGCCGTTGGCCATTGAAATGGGTCTCGGCCTGGTGAAATTCGTGGGGGGCGGCCAGGAATCGCCGCTGATCAAGCGCATCGGCGGGATTCGCCGGCAACTCGCTACGGAACTGGGCTTCGTTCTCGGCCCCGTCCGCGTAGCCGATAACGTCGCGCTGAAAGTGAACGAATATGTCATCTCGCTCAAAGGCGCCGAAATCGCCCGCTACGAGCTTCCCGCCGGCTGCGAACTGGCGATCCCAGTGGGCAAGTCGAGCCCTCCGCCGGGGGGTAAGGAGACCAAAGAGCCAGCCTTCGGCATGACCGGCTGGTGGGTACGGAGCGAGCAGGCCGATAGCGCGCGCCGCGCCGGATTCACGGTGGTTGATTCCGTCAGCGTCCTGGGGACCCACCTGACGGAGCTCGTCCGGCGTCATGCCCACGAATTGTTCTCGCGGGCCGATGCCAAGAAGTTCCTGGATCGCGTTTCCCAGGAACAGCCCAAGACTGTCGAAGAGCTGGTCCCGAAACTTCTGCCGCTCTCTACCGTGCAACGGGTGCTCCAGAACCTGCTGCGGGAACGCGTGCCGATCCGCGACGCGGTCACCATCGTGGAAGCCTTGAGCGAGGCCGCCGCCACCACGCGCAACCCCGTCTTACTCACCGAATACGTCCGCCAGGCGCTGCGCCGGACCTTGGTGAAGCCTTACCTGGATGCGCAGGGCAATCTGCCCGGCTATTTGATCGATCCCGCCCTCGAGCAACTTGTGGAATCCTCCGTACAACACGGGGAGCAGAACAGCCATGCCACTCTCGCTCCGCCGGCCATACGGGATCTGCTGCAGAAAGTCAACCAGAAAGTCGGCAACCCGGAAACGCCCGTGGTGGCCATTGTCAGCTCGGGCTCGCGCTACTTCCTGCGCCAAATGGTCGAACCCACCGTGCGCAACCTGTTCTTCATTGCCCATAACGAAATTCCCATGGAAGTCAAAATCATCTCGTTAGGAGTCATTCAATAGCCATGCCGACTGGGAATCCGCCTACTTTCGTGAAGTCCTTCTTCGCCGAGTCCGTCCAGGCCGCCATGGAAGATGCGCGCGTGGAACTGGGAACGGACGCTTTGCTTCTCAATTCCCGGGAGGCTCCTCCGGAGGCCCGCCATCTCGGCGATTACGAGGTGGTCTTCGCCGCCTGCCCCGAACCGCCCGCTCCGCCCGCGCCTGTGCCGGCCGGCGAAGTGGAAGCGCTCAGGCGGCAAATGGGGGAGATCCGCGAGATGCTCGGCCGCATGACTCCCTCCGCGGGAGCCCAGCGCAGCCCGAGCGAGATGGTCGCGCAAACGCTTATCGATTCCGGCGTAGAGCCGGCCCTCGCCCGCGAAATCGGGGACGCAGCGCGCCAGCGAGTCGCACGGCGCTCCGTGCCGCGCATCGGCTCCCCTTGTCCGGCGGGAGGTTTCGACGCTCAAGATCTGCTGGCGGAGGCCGCCGAGGAGATTACCGCGCGCTTTGCGGTGGCCCCCGAAATCGGCCGTGTCACTGCCCTGGTTGGCCCGCCCGGATGCGGCAAAACCACTACTCTCGTCAAGCTGGCGATTACTCAGGGCCTCGCCCGGGGACGCGCAGTACGCCTGATTTCCACCGACACGCAGCGCATCGGCGGGGCCGAACAGCTTCGGACCTATGCCGCGATCCTCCGGGCGCCCTTCCAGGCGGTGGAAAGCACCGCCGCCCTGGCGCACGCCATCGAGTCGGCTCCGCCCTCCGCGCTGGTCCTGATCGATACCGCCGGTTATTGCGCCGCCATGCTGCAGGACCTGGGCGGCGACCTCGCCGCGTTCCTGAGCCGGCGTCAAGATATTGACACCCACCTGGTCTTGACGGCCCCCATGCGCCTCGACGATCTCTACAAGATCGCCGGGCTTTACGATGCCTATCGCCCCGCCAAATTGCTCTTTACCAGGGTGGACGAAACATCTTCTTTGGCTGCCGTGTTTTGCGTGGCTGCGCGCCGCAATAATCCAGTGTCCTTCCTCTCGGCCGGCCAGTCTATTCCGGAAGATCTGGAACCCGCGACAAGAGAGAGGATCGTCGAGTCGTTGGTACGGCAATTGCCTTCCGTTAGGGAGGCAGCTGCCTAAAGACTTTCTCATGGCCACCGGCACGTACGGATATCAACCCCCTGTCGATGCGGAAGCCTCGTTGCGGCGCGAGGCGCTGGTACTGCAGCACCTGCCCCAGGTGCGGCTGATCGCCAAGAGGATTCACGACCGGCTGCCGGACTATGTGAGCCTCGACGATCTCATTTCCACGGGCGTGATCGGGCTCCTGGCCGCCATTGACAACTTCGACCCCTCACTCAACGTTCAGCTCAACACCTACGCCGAACGTAAGATTCGCGGCGCCATTCTGGACGGCCTGCGCGACACGGATTGGGCTCCCCGCGAGGTCCGCAAAAAATCCAAACTCATCGAAGCGGCAATTCATCGCGCCAAGCAGCGTTTCGGGCGGGAAGCCACCGAGGAGGAAATTGCCGCCGAATTGGGCATCGCGCCGGCCGAATATCAACGTTGGCTGACGGAGGTCAAAAGCGTCGAGCTGGAGCGCCTGGAATACGCCGGAGGCGAAGAACCGGCCCGCCATTTACTCAAATTCGTCACGGACGGCGATGAGTCTTCTCCGTCTCGCATTGTGGAACGCGACGAATTGGAGCGCATTCTGGCGCTGGCGATCGACCGCATCCCTAAAATCGAGCGCACCGTATTGCACCTGTATTACTACGAGGAACTGAGCCTGCGGGAAATCGGGGTGGTCGTCGGGATGCATCTTTCCCGAGTCGCTCAACTGCGCACGCAGTCCATTCTGAGGCTCCGCAGCCATCTCGAGAGGGTTTGGCTGTCTCGACCCAGGAGAAAAGCATGAAACCGCACACGCTGGACGTGCTGCTCGATGTCGAACTGCCCGTGACCGTCCGCTTAGGCTCCGCACAAGTGACCTTTGGCGATGTGATGGGCTTGAACGCGGGGTCGTTGCTGGAATTCGACCGCGCGCCTGAAGAGCCTGTCGAGGTGCTGGTAAACGGCCGGGTGGTGGCCCGAGGGGAGATGGTCACCGTGCAAGGCAACTACGGCGTGCGCATTACCGAAATCTCGAGCCGGCGCGAACGGCTGGGTACGGGCTCGGAGGCAGACCCCGAAACAACGGGAGCGTCATGATGCGGCTTGACTGGATTCTCAGTCCCATCGCGCAGTATGCGTTTCTGGCACTCGCGCTAGCCGGCTGTCTGGCGCTGTTCCTGTCCATGAAGAGGGAGATTGCCCGGGTTCTTCGCTCTTTCACTGAGAGCCGCGATTCGGCGGCAGCTTCTGCGGCAACCTTGGCCGCCGGGTTGGCTGCCTTGCGGCAAGAGATGGAGACCACCGAAGCGCCCTCTTTGACCGGACAGGAACTGAATCTGACCCGGCGCGCGCAGGCTTTGCGCATGCAGCGCCGCGGCGAATCGCCCGCTACCATTGCCGCTGCATTGCGCTTGCCGCGCAACGAAATCGATCTCCTTCTGAAAATCCAAAGGCTGGCGGACGACCCCGTGCTGGTCACCGCGCGCTACAGGTTGCCGGAGAATCCCCAAAGCTCCTCAGCTTCATAATCAGGGTGGTCCGCTTCAGCCCGAGTAACTCCGCCGCCGCAGTCTTATTACCCGCCGTCTTTTGCAGTGCCAGCTCCAGCATGCTCCTCTCGAAATGGGTCACCGCGGTTTCGAAATCCATGATTTCCGATGCTGAAAATGGGGTCGCCGCAGTCTCAAACGGGATCACTTTGGCGGGAACGGCGGGCGCCAGGCCAAAATCGTTCGCGAACAGGATTTCCCGTTCGCCGCTCATCGCCACCGCCATATCCACCGAGTTCTCGAGCTGCCGCACATTTCCCGGCCAGGAACAGCAGCACAGCCGCTCCACCGCCTCGGGTGTCACTTTCTTGACGGGGATATCTTCCGATTGACAGATCTTCTTGACGAAGTGCTCCACCAGCAGGGGGATATCGCTCTGGCGTTTCCGCAACGGCGGCATCTCCAGGGGTACCACGTTCAGCCGGTAATACAGATCCTCGCGAAACCTCCCTTGCCGAACGCGCTCCAGCAGACTTACGTTGGAGGCCGCGATCACCCGCACATCCACCCGGATGGTTTCCGAGCTTCCCAGGCGCTGGATTTCCCGGTCCTGCAGCACTCGAAGCAGCTTGGCTTGCAGTTCCAGCGGCATATCGCCGACCTCGTCCAGGAACAGGGTCCCCTTATGGGCGTGCTCGAAACGTCCCACCCGGGTCTGAATCGCTCCTGTGAACGCGCCTTTGACGTGCCCGAACAACTCGGCTTCCAGCAGGTTCTCGGGAAGGGCGCTGCAATTGATCGCGACCAAAGGCTGGCCGGCACGGGGACCGGCCAAGTGAAGCGCCCGAGCTGCCATTTCCTTTCCCGTGCCCGTTTCGCCGCCAATCAACACCGTGCAGCGGCGACCTCCGACCAGCCGGATGGTCTCAACCACGGCTTGCATCGCACGGCTTTCCCCCACCAGCAGGTTGCGCCATGGCTCGGAATTTGCCGCGCGCTCCTGCGCCCGCTTCCGTCCCCGGCGCTCCTCCATCGCGCTTTCCAGGCAATCGCGCAGCGTTTCCAGGGTGTCCCGGTATCCTTGGCAATGGAATGCGCCGGCGCGGACCAGCCGCACTGTCTCCGCGGTGCACATTTCGGGATTCCAGAAGAGCACTGGAAGCAGCGGATCCACTGCGTGCACCAGTTCCAGTGCATCCACCGCGCTGCCATCGGGCGCCTCGCCGCAGACCAGGACGCAGACAAACTCTTCTCTCGAAAGCGCTTCGGATGCCTCCGCCAAAGTGTGAACGGTGGTTACGTTAAAACCCGTCAGAACCCTGCACCATTCGCTTTCATCGGCGACGGCATTCGCGACCCGCAGCAATTTTTCGAACATGTATGCTTTATGCCAGTACCGGAAGCAGGATTCTAGTCATTTTTTAGGTAGGTTAACCAGTACTAACCCTTGACAGTAATCAGGGTTGTCCGACGTTGACATTGCAGTTCGGCCCTAATCGTGCCAGGCTCGTATACGAAGGATTCCAGCACCCCCGATGAGCATACAAATTCACAATGACGGAATCGGCGGCCCCGCAGCTTCCCAATCCGCCCCGCTTGGGAGCGTGGCGCAACCGGGCTCATCCACGCGGATCGGCATCGCCGCGAACAGCGATGCCGACCAGGTTGAGATCTCCTCGCTTTTCGGAAATATCTCCTCATCGGCTGCCGCGCTGGCCGACCAGCAGGCCGCGCATGTCACTCAATTGGCCGCCGTCTATGCCAGAGGCCAGTGCTCGGCGGATTCGCTGCAAGTCAGCCACGCGCTGGTTTCCGAGGCCATTTCCAGCGCCTCCGTGGGTGAAGGCAGCTAATGCAACAGCGACCGGCTTCCGAGCATATCTGCATCGCCCGCGCGAACGTCCGGCTGGCGACCCGGATCTGCGGCGCGGCGGACATGACCGCTCTCGAACGGGCCTTCAATCTTCTGGAAACCGCGGCTGCCGAGATGCGTCAGGCCGAAACGGCGATTCGCTCCGGCCTGCCAAACGACCCCGCCGGACTCTGCCGCGAAGCCGCATTGTTGAAACGCGAGATTGCCGTCATGATGCGCGCGATCGATGGCTGTGCGGCTCTGTGCCGCGGACTTTCCATGCGGCTCGGCTGCACGGCTCTGGCGTATACGCCGCAGGGCCGCGCGATCGCGGCGCCCCCCTCCTGCGCGGCCCCTGAATTGCTCGGATAGCGGCGATGTCAAGCCTTTTGGCGATGCTGGGCACGTCCGGCAATGCCCTGGATATCTATCAGCAGGCGCTCAACGTAGTCCAGAACAATGTCAATAACTCGTCGACTCCCGGATACGCGGCCCAGAGCCTGAATCTCGAGGCGCTGCCTCTCGATGTGGCTGGCGGCCTTGCCGGGGGCGTGGCGGCGGCGGGACTCGACAATTCGCGCGATCAATACGCCGAGGAGCAAGTGCAGCAGCAAACCCAGGCGCTCGGCCTGTACACCGCCCAAGCTCAGGCCACCGGCACGATTCAGAGCTTCTTCGACGCCTCCGGCTCCAGTGGTGTTTCAGCCGCGCTCAGCAACCTCTTTCAGAGCTTTTCCGCCTGGAGCGTCACCCCGAGCGACCCCACCGCGGAACAGTCCGTGCTCGACAACGCCGGCGATGTCGCATCGTCTATCCAGGGCTTAGAAAGCTCTCTATCCCAGAACGCGCAACAACTCGACACCAGCATTGCCTCCACGGCCGATCAGATCAATAGCATTGCCTCGCAGATTCAGGCGTACAACGTGCAGCGCGTGACCGAGACCACTCCCGACCCTGGTGAAGACGCCCAGTTGTACAGCGCCCTGGACAACCTCTCTCAACTCACAAACTTCAGCACCGTCACTCAGGCCGATGGCGCGGTTACGGTGCTGCTCGGCGGCGGCTCGCCCCTGGTGATCGGCAGCCAGCAGGACGTGCTCAGCACCGCATCCTCCCCGACGGGCGATCGGGTCCTGGACTCGCAGGGCAATGACATCACCTCTCAGATCACCAGCGGCCAACTCGGGGGGTTGCTGAACGTGCGCAATAGCGTGCTGGGTTCGATGTTAGGCACCGCGACTGAGCCGGGCACGCTCAACCAGTTGGCCACGACTCTGGCAAATACCGTCAATGGTATTCTCACGACGGGCACCGTATCGTCCGACCCCGGGGCATCCGCCGGCACGGCATTGTTCACTTACGCTAGCCCTGACGACTCCGCGGCAACTCTGGCGGTCAATCCGGACATCACGGCTGCCCAGTTGGCGCCGGTCGATTCCGCCGGAAATGCCAATGGAAATGCCAACCAGCTTGCGGCCCTGGAGAACACGTCCCTGGCACAACTGGGCGGAATGACTCTCACGCAATATTTCGGGCAAATTGCCGGTGGCGTCGGCAACGCAAACCAAACCGCGACCGACAACCAGACGAGCCAGCAGCAGGTCGTTGCTTCGGCAACCACCCTGGTCAACCAGGCTTCGGGTGTTTCCCTGGATGAAGAGGCCACAAACGTGCTCCAGTTACAGCGCGCTTACCAGGCGAGCGCCCAGGTGCTGACAATATTGAACACTCTGGCCGATACCGTTTTGGATATGGTTGAGCCGTGGTCGTAAGTAAGGACAGCCTATGATACTGAATATCAGCGGAGCGACTCAGGCCTACCTGGCAGATCTGAACCGCACCCAGCAGCAGATCAACCAGGCGTCGGCCCAAGTCAGTTCCGGTCTCAGCGTCCAAGAGCCGTCGGACGACCCGGACGGGATTCCCACAATCCTGCAAACGCAGGCCGACATTGCCGCCAATCAGCAGATCCAGTCCAACCTCGGCAGCGTCACAGACGAGCTCCAGACAGCGGATTCGGCGTTGCAGAGTGCCATTCAAGCCGTCGAGAACGCCAGCACGATCGCCTCCCAGGGCGCCAACTCCACGGCCACGGCCGCCGACCGCACCAACCTCGCCCAACAGGTGGCCGGATTGCAGCAGGCGCTGGTAGGCATCAGCAACACGACCTATAATGGCCGCTATATCTTCAGCGGAGATCAGGACACCAGTCCCGCGTACCAACTCGATTCCTCCCAACCCGATGGCGTGCAGCAATTGGTCTTTGCGCCCTCCACTCGCGTCATTGTGGACGCCACGGGCACCGCGATTTCGGTCGCCAAAACCGCACAGGAGATCTTCGCCGCGCAGAATCCCAATGGCTCCGACGCGAGTGGAAACGTCTTCGCCGCCGTGAATTCGCTCTTGACTGCGCTGAACAGCAACGATCAGGCAGGCATCGTTCAGGCATCCTCCGCGCTCCAGTCCGCGGACACCTACCTGAACCAGCAACTCGCGTTTTATGGCGTGGCCGAGGATCGCATCTCCACCGCGACCGACCTCGCTCAGAAATTCCAAACCCAGCAGCAGGCACAGCTCAGCAACCTCCAGGACGCCGATATCCCCAGCGTCGCCTTGCAGTTGAGTCAAGCCCAACTGGACCAGCAGGCGGCGCTATCGGCCCAAGCGGAGATCCAGCAGGATAGGAACCTGTTCAGCTACCTGGGTTAGCAACGGAGATCGTGACGATAATGGATTCCAACGAGACGCCCCTCGGGCCTCGGCCCGTGCCGCGCACCGCCGAATCCTGCTCACGATGCCGCGTCGGCGGCAAGCCCAAGTTCCGCGGCGAATGGGTTCGGCACGGCAATCGCCAGGCACTCCTGCTGCTGTAGGCGGCAGCCCCCGTCTGTTAGTTCCGGGGGACCAAGTGCCGGAGCAAATGCAAGTACAACTTTAGCTCTGGACTCTGGCTCCCCGGCTCAAGCAGATCCGAGTACTCCCTCATCCGCCTCGCCACCGCCTGCAGCAGTTGCCTGCGCTCCTGCTCGCCCGTATCGTACACCCCAACCGGGACCGAGAGGCTGCGCGCCAATTCCGTATGCACCCTAACCGCATCGCCGGAGAGCCAGGCTTTCAACAAGTTCTCGGCCAGCCGGCCGGCCTGGGACGAGCAGTGTTGCACCGCTACTTGCATTCGTTTCTCATTTCGGCTGTTTCACCGGCGGTTTCTACGATATTTTCCAGCCTCTTTCCAGATATCTTTCTCGAAAAACCAGGCAAGATCGCCGATGTGTTGTGTGGGAATCGATCATGATCTATGTCACGCGCCTCAACCACACCCCCGTGGTGTTGAATAGCGATCTGATCGAGCAAATCGAGACGACTCCCGACACCGTTATCAGTATGACCACCGGTGAAAAGATCATGGTGTTGGAATCCACGGAAGAGGTCATCGAGCGCGTCCGCCATTTCCGCCACTCCATCCTAGCCTCTCAGGACTATGCCAATGGCCAATCCGCAACCCAAAAAACAGGTTAGCTGGCGTCTCGATCTGGGCACCATCGGCGGCCTTATTCTGGCCGTGGGAGGGATTTTGGGCGGATTGATCCTGGACGGCGGAAAGGTTACCGACGTCAAGCAGGTCACGGCCGCCATGATCGTTTTTGGCGGCACCCTCGGCGCGGTCATGGTGACCACGCCTCTGGAGGTTTTGATGGGTGCAGTCCGGAAACTCAGCTCAGTCTTTATGGAAAAGGCTCAACCGGTGGCCGAGACCATCGAGGACATTATCGGCCACGCCATGCAGGCGCGCAAACACGGAATCGTTTCCCTCGAGGAAGCAGCCGATAAGGTTCAGGACCCCTTTCTGCGGAAGGCTCTCAATCTGGCGGTGGACGGCATTGAAATGAGCCAGATCCGCAGCATCCTGGAGCGCGAGATCGAGCTTATGGAGCAGCGGGGCGAAGCCGAAGCCAAGGCGTTCGAAGCGGCCGGCGGTTATTCCCCCACCATCGGCATCATCGGGGCTGTGCTGGGGCTCATGCAGGTGATGAAAAACCTGGCGAACATCGATGAAGTAGGCCGGGGCATCGCGGCGGCCTTCGTGGCGACGGTCTACGGCGTCGGCGCGGCCAACCTCTTCTTTTTGCCCGCCGGCGGCAAGTTGCGGGCGCGCTTGCGCAGCGAGGTGCAACTTCGGGAGCTGATGCTGCAGGGGGTGCTGGCCATCGTCGAAGGGCTGAACCCGAAACTCATTCGCATCAGGCTCGACGCCTATATCGTCCGCCCCGCCTCCAAGGATAAGCCCGCCCGCGAGCGCCAGGCACCCGCCCAGGCTGCCGCCGCGGAGGGCTGATCGTGGCTCGCAAGAAGCACGCGGAACACGAGAACCAGGAGCGCTGGCTGGTTTCCTACGCCGATTTCATCACCCTGCTCTTCGCTTTCTTCGTGGTAATGTTCGCCAGTTCACAAAGCGATAAATCCAAGGCCCAACAAGTGTCCGACTCGGTCAAGTCCGCATTGGAAAAAGGAGGCGTTGCCGCGGCGGTGCATGAGCTTCTGGGCGGCACCGTCGATGAGCGTGGCAAGGGCAACGCCATGATGAAGGGGCCGGGAGGCACCGAGCCCAAGCTGATTGCTGAAAAACAGGTTATCGCCGAGCTGCTTCCTTCCCTGAACTCTCTCGCGCACGCGCTCCAACAGGAGATCAAGGACGGCAAAATCGAAGTTCACCTCGAACCGCGCGGCCTGGTGGTCAGCCTGCGGCAGGCCGCATTCTTCCCTTCCGGCGAAGATACCCTCGACCCGGCCACCTTTGACAGCATCGCCAAAATCGCCGCCACCATTGGGGAACTCCCCAATTCCGTCCGGCTCGAAGGCCATACCGACTCCATCCCCATCCACACAGCCCGATTCCGCAGCAACTGGGAACTGTCCGCCGCCCGCAGCATAGCCATGCTCGACGTGCTCACCACCCGCTACAACATCTCCCGGGAACGCATGGGCATCGCCGGGTACGCTGACACCATACCCGTGGATTCCAACGACACCGAGGAAGGCCGCGCCCATAACCGCCGCGTGGACATTGTCATTCTCAATCAGCAGGTAGTTACGAAAGATTCCCGGGCGGCCGAACCAACCCCTTCCGCTCCGCCGCCGCACAAGAAATAGCCGCACGCCAGCGCCCCGCGCACGCATTCGGCGTCCAAATTGCACAGATTCCGCGTGATGCCACGCATTCAGACAAAGTGCTTTGACGAACTGGAATACTCGCCCGACGCCGTCTGTGAGTTTCCCTACGGCATACCCGGCTTCGAAGCCGAACATGCCTTCGTGTTCCTGGAGCAGCCTGCCACCCATCCCCTGATGTTCATGCAGAGCCTCCACCGCCCGGACGTCTGCTTCATCCTGCTACCCGTCCAGGCTGCCGACCGGCACTACGAATTGTGTCTTTCGGAGGAAAACTTGTTCGCTCTGCGCCTTCCCGCCGACAGCCAGCCGCGGATTGGAAAGGATGTCCTCTGCGGCGCCATGGTGTGCGCCCCAGATGACCAGCGGCCCCATCCGACCGTCAATCTGTTCGCTCCCATCGTGGTCAATCTCAAGCAGAAAATCGGTATTCAAGCCATTCAGACGGAGTACTCTCCCCGGCATCCGCTAATCTCTCAGGACCGGCAAGAGGAGCTGGTCGCGTGCTCGTAATGCGCCGCCGCGCCGGCGAGAGCCTTCTCATCGGCGAGGCCATCGAAATCGAAGTGCTGGAGATATTCGGCACGCGCGTCAAATTGGGAATTGCGGCGCCCGATTCCGTCGTCATTCAGCGCAAGGAAATCAAGATCGCCCGCGACGAAAACATCACCGCCGCACGCAGCGTTCGGCAGCAAAACATCTCCTCGTTTTTGAACCAGGTCGCGTCTCAACCGGCCGGTGCGCCCGTCAAGAATTTGACGGATGCGTCCATATTGACAACGAAATGTACTTAGGATTTGGTGAAAAAAATACTAGAAGTCACTGATACTCTCCCGATATGAATCAGTGAAAGGCTGATACATCGGGTATCCGAATCGGAGAACCCGAACCTGGACACGAAGTCTTGGACGTATCGCAAACAGGACGTCAAACACTATGTCGATTTCATTTCAGACCAACTACGCGTCGTTGGTAGCCCAGGAGAATCTGACCACCAACAATAATTTCCAGACCCAAACGATCGAAGCGTTGACCTCTGGATATCGCATCAACAACTCCGGCGACGACCCCGCCGGCCTGGCGGTGGCCAACCAGTACCGCGACAGCGTGGCGGAGCTGACGCAGGGCGTCATCAATGGCAACTCCGCTTTGAGCAGCCTGCAGATCATGGACGGCGGCTTGAACAACATCAGCACCATGCTGGATCGCATGCAAACCCTGGCCACTGAATCGGCTTCCACCTCATTTCAAGGCGACCGCGGCACCCTGGATCAAGAATTCCAGACCCTGAAGACGGAAATCACTCGTGAAGCCACCAACATCGGACTGGTAGCAGGTGGCGCCAACGCAACCAGCCAGTCGGTGTATATCGGCGGCGCTCCCACGGGCGGGTCGTTGACCTCGGGCGCGGTGAACATAGACCTGTCCGCGGGGCTGGTAGATGCGGACAGCCTGGGCTTGACGAATAGCACGGTCACCACCGGCGGGGGCGGAACCACGGCCGGTGTCAGCGCCGGCGCCGCCCTGGCAAACCTCACTCTCAATAAAACTGTCGCGTTGGGCGCCAATCCGGTCACCTTCACGGTGTACAGCGGCAACCAGACCGCGGCCGTGAGCCTCCAAGGAACGGCGACGGTGAACCAGTTCATTTCGGCTATCAACAGCCAAATTGCCGCGGCCGGGATCTCCGGTGTCAGCGCGGACCTCAACGCAACTACTGGGTCGATCGAATTCCAGGGCACCAACTACGTCTTAGGTCCTATTACGGATGCGGGCCATAACCTGTTCCTGGCGGCGGGCGCGACTGCCGCGGCTACCGCCAACGGCGCGCTATATACCACCGCGGCGGCGCCGTGGGCCGGTACGGAGTCGGCCGCCCAAACTCTGACGTTCACAGTCGGCGGCCAGAATCAAAGCATCACGCTTGCTACCGGTACCACCGAGGCCCAGGCGGTCAGCCAGATCAATAGCTCCATGAACTCCCTGGGCATTTATGCGACAGCGGATGGCGCCAACGTTTATTTTGAGGGCACCAGCCCGTTCACGGTGACTCCAGGGGCCCCTGGCGCCGGCACCGGTTTCACGGCAGGGGCGATCGCCAGTACAGTGCTCAACGGCGGCACCTTGAATAGCGCGACTCAAAACGCAACTAACGCGATCACCGCCATCGGCAGCGCTCTTGCCCAGCTCGGCGTGGTGCAGGGCACGGTCGGCGCCGCCGAAAACGACCTGAACTACGCCGTCAGTCTGGCCAACTCGCAGATTACCAACGACTCCTCGGCGGAATCCCAGCTCCGGGATGCCGATGTCGCCACCGAAGCTGCCAACCTCAGCAAGGCGCAGGTGCTGGAGCAGGCCTCTGTGGCTGCCATGGCCCAGGCCAACGCCACGCCGCAGGCGATTCTCAAGCTGTTGCAGTAGGTCTAACCCTCTTACAGCGGCAGATGAAACCGTGGGCCGGACCCTCTCCGGGTTCGGCCCACATTTTGCATAGGCTGTGATCATGGCTACGAGCGCAAGTCCCATTTCTATCCCGACGTTCAGCGGCAGCAGCACCTTTTCCAGCTCCTTCCAGCAGGTACTCACCAACGCCGTGGAGCAAGCATCTCTTCCCATCCAGCAGATGCAGAATGACGTCACCGGCCTCACCAGCCAGCAGTCTGCCCTGACTCAGCTCGAATCCACCTTCGAGTCGCTCGGTAGCGCCTTGCAGGACATCGGTTCGGCGGCCAGCGGCAGCCCATCCGCGAGCGTCTCCGTTCAGTCCGTGGTGAGTGCGTCCGCGACCTCTTCCGCCCTGCCCGGCACCTATTCGATTCAAGTGGATACCATGGGCTCCTACGCCACCGCCATGAGCCAGGCCGGGTCCACTCCGGTGACCGATCCCACCACCCAGAACATCAGCTCCGCATCGTCTTTCACCCTCACGGTAAATGGCACAAATACCACCATCACGCCGGCGGATGGCTCTCTCGAAGGACTTGCCTCCGCCATCAACAGCTCCTCGGCGGGCGTGCAGGCCACCATCGTCAACCTGGGTTCCAACACCAGCCCCGATTACCGTCTGGTGGTCACCAGCGATTCTCTAGGTTCTCTAGGTTCTAATGGGATTCAGCTCTCGGATGGCTCCTCTGAGCTGCTGGGCAACTTCTCCGACGGCGCCCCGGCCACCTATCAGGTGAACGGGTCCAGCACGGTATTGCAGAGCAATTCGCCCCAAGTGACGCTTTCCCCGGGACTGACGGTCACCCTGCTGGGCACCAGCTCGGAGCCGGTTACAGTTACGGTCTCCCAGGACTTCAGCTCGCTGCAGAGCGCTCTTTCGAATTTTGCGAGCGCCTACAACTCAGCGGTCGGCGCGGTGGGGCAGCAGATCGGGCAAAACGCCGGACCGCTTTCCGGCCAGAGTATCGTCTATACGTTGAGCGACGCGTTGCAGAGCATTTCGCAATACATGTCGGGATCGGGTGCGGTGGCTGCAACGAGCGACTTCGGGCTGTCGGTGGACAAAACTGGCCAGATGTCGTTCGATGCTTCGACGTTCGACACCCAGAACAGCGCGGCCATCACGCAGTTCCTCGGCTCCGCCACGTCGGGCGGCTTTATGCAAGCCGCGACCAATGCTTTAACCGCAGTCGACGATCCCAACACCGGCGATCTCGAGACCGAAGCCAACGGGCTGCAAGACCAGATCAACAGTGAGAACCAGCTCATCCAGGACTACCAGACGCGCGTCACCACCATGGAAACCAGCCTCGAAAGCCAGCTCTCGCAAGCTGACGCGGCCATCGCCGTCTTGCAATCCCAGAAGACCTATTACGCCGATCTTTTCCAGGCGGAGTATCCGGCCACATCGAGCGCTTAATGATCCCACCACTTTTGGAACAACTCGAAAAGAAACTCCGCGCCGCCGCCGCATGCAGGCGCTATCAAGAGGTGACGCGGTTGGCCACGGAATTCGGCCAGGCCGTGCGAGCCTATGCACAATCCCTCCCCAAGGGCGACCGGCGCGCCGCCGAAGCCGCGCGCAAGCTGGATGACGTTCTCTCCTGGAGCCTGGTGACGCTGCAAGCCGCGCGCTCCACCTGCCTCGCCGAACTCCGCCGGGTGACAACGGCAAACCGCTACGCCAGCCCTTGCGGCGAACCCCGCAGGGCCGCGGCCATACACCTGGACGCGTAATCTCTCTCTAGGGCGCCGTCAATTCACTGACACGTCACCCGGTTGACAACTTTTCCCCTGGGATTTCGCTGGGTTTACTCGCGGCCGCAATGGAACGCCAGTTGCCTGCACAATGGCGCCGTGATCGACAGTCTTACCAATAGCCTTGAGCAGTACATGAACGTGATCAGCTTGCGGCAGAAGCTGGTTGTGTCCAACATCGCCAATGCTGATACACCCGGCTACAAGACGCAGGACCTGGATTTCCAATCGAGCTTCCTGGCGGCTCTCGACGGCGGCTCTCCGCAGCCCACCGAGGTCTCCAGTCTTCCCACCAAGAACGACGGCAACAATGTCGACCTGGACCGCGAGGCCCGCCTACTCGCCGAAAACGCCATGCGTTTCAGCGTCGCATCCAGCCTGATGCGGTCGCAACTGAACACCATCAAAGAGGCCATTCAAGGAGGCAAGAGCGCATGAGCCTATTCGCCGCCCTCTCCGTCAGCGCTTCCGGTATGTCGGCCCAACGCACCCGTGCGGCCCTGCTGGTGGAAAACATTGCCAACTCGGAAACCACCCGCACCCCAGAAGGCGGCCCTTACCGCCGCAAAGATGCGATCTTCTCCAGCGATGAGACCGGTTCGGCGTTCGCTTCGGAGTTGGATGCGCAACTGGGCGGACAGCAGCTCACCGGCGTCAAGGTCGCGGGAATCACAGTGGATAACAGCCCGCCCGAAAAACGATACCTGCCGGGGCACCCCGATGCCGACGCCGATGGCTATGTTTCCATGCCGAGGGTCAACCCGGCCGAAGATATGGTGGACCTGATCGGCGCCAACCGTAGCTATCAAGCTAACGTCGCGGCGATGTCCGCCGTCAAGGACATGATTACGAAGTCCATCGATCTGCTGCGATAGGAGGCCTCTATGACCGCACCCATCTCAAGCATCACTCCCATCGAAATGCCCCAGTTGGCGTCGGCCGCTAACACCGCGGGCCAGCCCGGCGAGTTTCAAAGCGCCCTTTCCAGCGCGATCAATTCGATCGAATCGCTACAGAACAATGCGGCCAGCTCGGTGCAGCAGTTTCTCACGGGAGAGAACGAAGAGCTGCACACCACCATTCTCGCCACCCAAAAGGCGGAACTCGCCTTCGAGCTGGGACTGCAAGTCCGCAACAAAGTGGTTGACGCCTACCAGGAAATCATGAAAATGCAGATGTAGCCAGCGGAAGCCGCCATGGACCAGATCACTACCATTATTAGCGGGCTATCCCTCAAACAGCGCATTTCGATCGTTGCGGCCGCGCTGGCGGTGGTCGCCGGCATGATCGGCTTCGTCCACTGGAAGCACGAAGGCGATTTTCGCCCGCTGTACACGTCGATGGCCCCGGAAGACGCGGCCGGCGTAGTGCAGAAGCTGAAAGAGACCGGCGTCGAATACCGATTGTCGGACAATGGCGCCACCGTCATGGTCCCCTCGGAGAAGCTGGCGGAATCGCGGTTGGCGCTGGCCGCCGCAGGCCTGCCGAAGACCGGCCGCATCGGCTTCGAGCTTTTCGATAAAAGCAATTTCGGCGCAACCGAGTTCGTCGAGCACATCAATTACAAGCGCGCGCTCGAGGGCGAGCTCGAACGCTCCGTCATGAGCCTGGCGGAGGTGGAGCAAGCCCGTGTCCACCTTACCCTTCCCAAGGAATCCGTGTTTCTCGACCAGCAGCAGCCGGCCAAAGCCAGCGTGATGGTGAAACTGCGGCCGGGGGCGCGGATCTCCGCCCAGAACGTGCTCGCGGTAACCAACCTGGTGGCCAGCGCCGTGGAAGGACTGAATCCCAATGCCGTCTCCGTGGTGGACATGGACGGCACGCTCCTGAGCCGGCCCAAGACAACTGCGGGCGATGGCTCGGAGATTACCAGTGAATCGCTCGAAATGCGCCAGCAAATAGAGAAGAGCCTTGTGGCTAAAATCAACGAAACGCTGGAACCGCTCCTCGGAGTCCAGGGATTTCGCGCCGGCGCGTCCGTAGATGTCGACCTGACCAGCAGCGAACAGCAGGAGGAAACGCTGGACCCTGAGCGCTCCGTGATGGTGAGCTCCCAAAAGAGCGAGGACGTAAGCGGGCGTGCCAGCTCTTCCGGAATTCCGGGCACGGCTTCAAATCTGCCGCCGCAGCAGGCGTCATCCTCCGAAAAGGGCACCAACAGCACTTCGCGGCGTAACGAGAACGTCACGTATCAGACCAGCCGTGTCATCCGCCATACGAAGATTCCCCAGGGTATCGTCCGGCGCATGTCCTTGGCAGTCCTGGTGAACCAGAGCGTCCGGTGGGAAGGCGACGGAGCCGCCCAGCGCCGCGTGCTGACGCCGCCATCGACGGAGACGCTGAAGACCATCAAAGACTTGATAGCCGGCGTTACCGGGCTCAACGAGCAACGCGGCGACCAGCTTATCGTGGAAACCCTACCCTTCGAATCCAGCCTGAACGCGGAGCCGCCGATGCCACCAAAGCCTGCTCCCGCGCCAGTGGCTAAACCTCGATGGCTCGAGTTCGCAACGAAATATCGCGACCTGTGGGCGCCCGTCACCCTTGGACTGGCGATTCTGCTGGTCCTGGCGCGCTGGATATTCCGGATGGTACGGCGTGCCCCCGCAGGAGAAGCCAGTCTCCCGGCTGAGCTGCAGGCGCCCGCTGCTCTTAAGGAGATCAGCCCGGCCGCCGAGGCGCAAATCGCCGCCAGTGCGGCGGGGGCTCCGCCCGCGGCCGAAGATAACAGCGAACTCGCCGGGCGCGTCCGTTTGGTCGCCAAGCGCGATCCGGCTTCGACCGTAAACGTGTTGCGTATGTGGCTCCAGGAAAGTGCAACTAAGCCATCATGACCGAGATCGCTGAACCCGTTTCCGGCGCGACAAAGGCCGCCATGTTCCTGATGGGAGTCGGCGGCCAGGGCGCCGCCAACTCGCTTCGCAATCTCATGTTTGCTTCGGTGCGGCAATTACAACAGGAGGGTAGCATTGTGATCAGCCGCGGCGGCGCCGACGAATATGTTGTCTAAAGTCCTCAAGGACGCCGAAGTCGAAATAGCGCCCGTGCCATGGCGCCGTTTCACGGTTTCCCCGGCGTCCGCGGCCCAGCCGGATACGGCAGCCGGCGACGGCGAAGTCGCGCAGCTCCGGGCGAGAATCGCCGAACTGGAAGCGGCGGTGGAAACGAAATCGCGCCAATCCTATACGGCTGGTGTCCGCGCCGGAGAGGAAGCGGCGCGCCGGAGCCTCGAATCCGGCGTTCATGAAGCCGTCCAACGGCTCGCCGCCACCGCCGCGGAACTGGTAGAGACGCGCGCGGAAACCATCCGGCGCGCCGAAGCCGACACCGTGCGGCTTTCCATCGAGATCGCGCGGCGGGTACTGCACCGCGAGATCTCCGTCGATGGTTCCGCGCTCGAGGCCCTCATCAAGGCCGCTATGGAGAAGCTGCAGGCGCAGGAAGTGTACCGTGTGCGCATTCATCCCGACCAGGAAAAACTGGTGCGGGCCTGCCTCGATCAGACCGGGCGTGGTCAATCCATCGTTGTGGTCAGCGATCCCGCGCAACCCGAGGGCGGAGCCGTTTTTGAAATCAGCCGTGGCTCGCTGGATGCTTCCGTGGGAACCCAGCTCGCGGAGATCGAGCGGGGTCTCATCGACCAACTGGAGGCTCATGTATGACCACGCCGCAACTCATCGACCTGAATCCGTACATCGCCGGCGTTCGCAGTTTCGAACTGCTGCCGTGGACCGGCGAAGTCGTCGAGCTCGTGGGCCTGCTGGTTGCCTCGCACGGGCCGGCTGTGGCTGTCGGAGACTTTTGCGAAGTGGTTACCTCGAACGGCCGCCGCATTCGCACCCAGGTAATCGGGTTTCGCGATGACCACGTGCTCTCCATGCCGCTGGAGGAAATCGATGGCATCCAGTTGCACGACCGAATCATCGCCCGGCGGGAGGACGCCCAGGTCGCAGTCGGACCCGATCTCGTCGGCCGCGTCCTGGATGGTTTCGGCAAGCCGCTCGACCGGGGGTGCCCGATTCGACCGGCCGCGGCCTATCGTTTATACCAGCCGCCCGGAAGCCCGCTCGATCGGGAGCACATCGTCAATCCCATCGCCACCGGCATCCGCGCCATCGACACGTTGATCCCCGTCGGCACCGGGCAGCGCATGGGGATCTTCGGCGGCAGCGGCGTCGGAAAGAGCACGTTGCTGGGCGCCATGGCGCGCCACAACTCTGCCGACATCACGGTGATCGCACTCATCGGGGAGCGCAATCGCGAGGTTCGCGCCTTCCTCGATCACGAGCTCGGTCCGGCGGGCCGCGGGCGCTCGGTCGTGGTCTGCTCCACGTCCGACCGGCCCGCTCCGCTGCGCGTCCGGGCGTGCTTCGTGGCGCTCGCCGTCGCCGAGTACTTCCGCGACCAGGGAGCCAACGTACTGTTAATCATGGATTCGGTTACGCGTCTCGCCATGGCCCAGCGTGAAATCGGGCTGGCCGCGGGCGAGCCGCCCAGCCAGAAGGGATACACGCCCTCGGTTTTCAACCTGCTGCCGAGAATCCTCGAGCGCGCCGGCAATTTTCAGAAGGGGTCCATCACCGGCTTCTTCACGGTCCTAGTCGAGGGGGACGATTTCAACGAGCCGGTGTGCGATGCGGTGCGCGCTATTCTGGACGGCCACATCATCCTGTCGCGCCGCCTCGCGGCCGCCGGGCACTATCCCGCCATTGACGTCATGCAATCGGTGAGCCGCCTGGCCCCGAAGCTTTCCTCGCCGGAGCACATGAGCGCGGCCCGAAAAGTGCGCGAGGCGATGGCCATCTACGGAGAATCGAAAGACCTGATCGAGCTCGGAGCGTACACGTCCGGAACGAACCCGGCGCTCGATGCGGCCATTTGCGTGCAGCCCGAGATCGCTGCGTTTCTGAAGCAGGACACCCAGGTGGATGCACCTTTCGCGGACGCACTCGGGCGTCTGAAGAGGATTGCGGAAAGGCTCTAGCGCCCGGTGCAGCGGTTCCAATTCCGGCTCGAACGCGTGCTCGAGTGGCGCCGCAAGAAGTGCCGGATGGAGGAGAACCGCCTGACGGCCTGCCTCGGCCTGGTGCGTGCGACGGAACGGAAGATTGAGCAATTGCGGGCCGAGCGAACGTCGATCGATCGCGAACTGCTCGCGCGCTCCGCAATTCCCGCGGCCGATCTCCTGAACCTGGGCCACTACCGTCTGCGCGCGGACAAAGAAGAAGGCGAGCTGGCCGAAGAACGCCGGCAGCGCCTGCGATCCGCGTCCGAACAACGCGCGCGCGTCCAGCAAGCTCAGCAGAACGTCAAGCTGCTGGAAAAGATGAGAGAGCGTCGGCTCGAAGAGCATACGGTTCTCGCCGGACGCGAACTGGAACAGGCGGCGGCCGAAGGTTACCTGGCCCGCTGGTCGCAGTCGCGCCGCGCAAATTGACGGGATCGAACGTCGGGATTTGCGTCAAAGATCTGACGATTGAACTCGCCGTCAAAACGACGACGCTCCAGCGTCTTTCTATCCCATTGAAAACAATGCCGATTCCAGGTGGCTGTTGATCTGCATTCCTCCCGTGCGATGTCAACATCAACGGTCCTAATTGAAGACAGACAGGAATTCACGCGGCGGCCGGCAGCCCGTGTCGGGCGGAGAGGCCTTGACCTCGGCATGATCCTCGGTATTGCGATCGCGTGGACCGCCTTGGCCGCGGGGATCGCCGTTACGCGTGTTAGCGCTCATTATTTTTTCCAACCGACGGGCGTCCTGATCGTTTTGGGTGGAACTCTCGGTGTCATCCTGATTACCACTCCGCCTGCTGCGCTGCTCCTCGCGGCGCGGAGGACTCTCAATCTCTTTTCGACGGAAGCTTCCCCCAACCAGGAAGATCTGATTGAGGAGATTGTCTCGTATGCCAAAATCGTCAGAATCAAAGGCATGCTCGCGATTGAACCGGCCATTGGTCGGGTAAGTCACGGCTTCCTGCAGGAAGCGCTGTTGTTTGCCATGGACACGAAGGAGCGCAGTGACTTGCAGTCGGCCCTTGAGAATAAGGTTCGGTTCTGTGAGAGACAGAGCGAGGCCGCGGCCAAAGTGCTCGAAGTCGCCGGAGGGTTCGCCCCTACCATCGGCGTGCTCGGTACCGTAGTCGGACTCATCGACGTCCTTCGGCAATTCTCGAGTCTGTCCACCATTGCGTGGGGCGTCGGAGCTGCCTTTACCTCGACCATCTACGGCCTGGCGCTGGCAAATCTCGTGCTGCTGCCGGCCGCGCATCGCATACGCGCTCGGGCCTCGGAAAAATTCGCTCTTCAGGAACTGATGACGGAAGCCGCTTTGTACCTGTTCGATGGCATGCATCCCAGGCTCGTCCGGCAGCGGCTCCATTCCTTCCTGGATGCCTCACCCGTCCCTGACCGCTCTACCCGGAGTTTGGAATCCGCGCTGCAAACCGGACAGATATGAGGTCGAGATATCCGCAAATCGCAACCAATCAGCGAGACCGATGGATGGTCAGCTACGTTGACGTCCTGACCATTCTCTTGGTTTTCTTTCTGGTAGGCGCTGCCAGGAGTCTGAATGTTCCACCGGCGCATGCGGTTATTCCCCCTCAGCCTGCCATGGCGCCCGCGAAAGCGGAGCCGCCGCGCACCAGTCTGATCCTCGCCCAAGAGCGTCTCAGAGAGCTGGGGGTAGAACCGAAGCTCGAACCCCGTGGTCTCGTCATCAGCCTCCTGCAGGTGGTTCTCTTCTCATCCGGTCAAGACACGGTGAGTCCTGAGGCGTTGCCCACCATCGCGCGGATTGCGGACGTCCTACGCGATATCCCAAATAAGGTGTTGCTCATTGGCCATGCGGACACAATTCCCGTACACAATCGTCGTTTCCGCAACAATTGGGATCTTTCAATGGCGCGCAGTCAGAAGATCCTCGAGCTCTTGAGCGACACCTACGGTATTCCGGAGTCGCGCCTTTCGATCGCAAGCTACGGTCCGTATCGCCCGGCAGCTCCGAACGACACCGTGGATGGCCGGGCGTCAAACCGGCGGGTGGAGATCGTGATTCTGGATGAACCCGCTTCGGAAAACTCTCAAGCCGAGTGATCGATTACAACGCCCGGGCTCAAATCAAGCAGCGTCGCCATCGCTACCAAGACGTAGCCACTGCTAAGCGATCAGATCTTTCTTGATGGTGACACCCAATCCCGGCCCCTGCGGCAGGTTCAGATACCCTTCTTTGTCCACCAGCGGCGGGTCCTCCATGATGGCGAAGCCGTTGGGATATGCGGCGATCGGCGGGTCGTGCAGAAGCTCAATCCAGGGCGAGTGCGGCCAGCCGGCGATCGCGTGGAGTTGGGCAATCGTCCCCAGGTTCCCACCGCCGTGATGGGGAATAATCCGCTTGTTGAACGCCGCCGCCAGCCCCGCAATCTGGCGGAATCCCGTGACTCCGTCCGCCACCATCACATCCGGCTGGAGAATACTGAAAACGCCTCTCTCCAGAATCCAGCGGTACTCATGTACTCCGTGATTGTTCTCTCCTCCGGCGATCGGTATATCGACCAGCCGGTTCAGTTCGGCCAGCCCGTCGAAATCGTAGCGGCACAACGGCTCCTCAAGCCACAGCACGTTGAGGCGCTGCAACTCGCGCGCGGTTTCGGCGGCCCGGCGGAAATCCCACTGCACTCCGGGCTGCCACGTGCCCGCGGATTGCGCCTGGTTGGCGTCCGTCATGATCCCCATGTCTTCGCCAACCGCCTTCCTGACCGCCTCGACCAGCCCGATATCTTCCTTCATGGTCTGGTAATGCAGCCGCAGCTTGATGGCTTTCCAACCCTGGGCTTTGAGTTCCACGGCCATCCGCGCTCTTTCTTCGGGCGTCGACAACTGAATCATGCTGGCATACGCGGGCACGCGTTCCTTGGCCGCCCCCCAAAGCTTGTAAAGCGGCTGCTGGGTCGCCTTGCCGATGAGATCCCAGAGGGCGATCTCGAGACTCGATACCACGCGCGAGCTAGCTCCCAGGTAGTACCGCAGGGGACCGGCGAACTGTTCGATGTCGAAGGGGTCCTTGCCCGCCAATTGGGCTTTGGCCGCGGGCACGGACGCGGCCTCCATGCCTGGGCCGACGCCCGTCAGCCCCTGGTCTGTCCGGATCTCCGTGAAGGAGCCACCGCCTATCCGCTGGGTAGTCCGGGTACCCGGGTTCCAGGCCGCCTCCATGGTGCCGGTTTCCCGGATGGTCTTCAGCGCGACCACCCGGATGTCCGCGATCTTCAGCCGCGGCGCCGATTGGAGAGCCGGCAGCATCGCCGCCGCCGGGATTGCTTTGAGAAAAATTCGCCTTTGCATGGTGCCCTTCCCGTGGCTTAAGGTACCACATCCCGCCGGGGACGCGCGAAACGCCGTGGCGGTCAGGTCCGGGCTGGCTGCGACAATGCGCGCGCCAATGCTCCTTCCCGCCGGGGCGTCGTAAGCCTTCAGGGCCGTGATGGCTGGCCGATTCCGGCCGATAAGTTAAAGGGATGATCTCCCTCAAGAAGTACATCGAGTCTGACCGGGAGGACCTGCTGAAGGCCGCGCTGGCATCCTATCGCCAGGCGCTCGAAGCCATGGGGAACAACGGTTTCCGCGCCTGCCCCGCGGTGGGTGGCGGGCTGCGGCAGAACTTGCTGAACATGCAGCAGGCCCTGGAGGGCGACGCCACGGCTCGCCTGCTACAGGAAACCGAACAAAGGGTGACGGCGGATCTCGATCAATGGGGGACCAGCGCCGCTGATTACTCCAAACAGAGGGTCACACAGATCAAGGAGGTGATGGTCACCCTGGCCGGGGCCGCCGACGTGGCGGGTGAGCGGGATCAGCGGTACGTCAAGCAGTTTCAGGACTTTACCGGGCGCCTGAAGGCCATCGCCAGTCTCTGCGACCTGGCTCAGATCCGCGATTCGCTGATGAAAAGCGCCGTCGACCTGAAGTCCTGCGCGACGGCCATGGCCGAGGAAAGCCAGAAGGCCGTGGCCAAGCTTCGCCAGGACGTGGGAACCTACCAGGCGCGCCTGGACGACGCCGAGCGTCTGGCGGGCCTCGACGCACTCACCGGTCTCGACAACCGGGGCAAAGTCGAAGCCACCATCGAGTTTCGCCTCTCCCGTGGACGGCCGTTTTCGATCATGATGCTCGACCTGAACGGGTTCAAGAAGATCAACGATACGTACGGGCACCTGGCGGGAGACGAGTTGCTGAAGAAGTTTGCCGGTGAGTTGAAGGCCGCGTTCCGGGCCACGGACGTGATCGGCCGCTGGGGCGGCGACGAATTCCTCGTGGTGCTGGATTGTGAAGCGCCCGAGGCCGAGGACCACCGCGACCGCGTGGCCAAGTGGATTTTCGGGGACTACACCGTGCAGTCGCAGGGCGCCGCGCGCAAAATCAACGTAAGCGCGGCGGTAGGCGTAGCCGTATCCAGGCAGGGAGATTCCCTCCGCACCCTGCTGGGACGCGCCGACGAAGACATGTACCGCGAAAAGCGAACCCCCGCCAAGCCGGCGGCCTGAAGGCGTGGCGCGCGCCGCCTGCACCCTGCCTCATGGCCGGTTGGATCGGTTTCGTCGCGCCAATGTGGTCTCCAAGCTTTTGCGAGCGGCACCGAAGTCCGGATTGATCCGAAGGGCCTCCGAAAACTGCGCAACGGCTTCGTCGAGCCGCCCCACGCTGGCCAGTAATCTGCCCAGATTGTTGTGTACACTCGCATCCGCGGGCTCTAATTGCGCCTCGGCGGCGAATTGGGCCAGCGCTTCGTTGAGTCTTCCCCGGCTCACCAGAGCGATTCCCAGGCTATGGTGAGCCTCGGCATGGTCGGGCCGCAGCCGGATGGTTTCGGAGAACTGGGCCATGGCTTCGTCCATGCGCCCGACGGTGGCAAATATCCTTCCCAGGTCATAGTGCCCGCTGGCATACTCCGGCCTCAGTTGGACCACTTCCGAAAACTCTCGCAGCGCTTCGTTGGCGCGGCCCTGGCCGAGCAAAAGCGCTCCATATCCGGAATGCGCTCCCACGTTGTCCGGCTGGAGACTGAGTGCTACCCGATATTCCCGCTCGGACTCATCGACCTTCCCCAGCCGTCTGAGGATAGTCGCCAGATTGACATGCGCCTCCGCGTAGTTAGGCCTGATGCGGAGCGCCTCCATGACCTGGCCCCAGGCCTCTTCATTCCGCACTTGTGTCAGATAGTAAGCCGCCAGATTATTATGCGCGATATGGTTGTCGGTCGTGACTTCGACGGCGTGCTGAAAAAGCGACTCGCTATTGGCCCAGTACCGTAGCTGGAGCCAGGTAAGTACCAAGCAGGCCGAGCAGGCTGCGGCCGCCGACACGGCGGCCACGGTCCCGGCGCGTGGATACCGCTTCAGAAAGTCCGCCGCCCCCCAACTCAGCATGATGGTAAGCCCCACCATCGGTACGTAAGTGTACCGATCCGCCGAGGACTGCCCACCCACCTGAACGAACCCGATCACCGGCACAAGAGTCCCGAGATACCAAAACCATCCGACTGCAAGATAAGGGTAAGGGCGAAACCAGCGCAGCACCAGTGCCGTGATGCCCGCCAGCGCCACGCCGGCCGCCACCGCGTGCCATACAGGCAGCTCGTGGGAGTAGGGGTAATACGCGGCCAGATTCGCGGGCCAGAACATCCGGGCGATGTACACAATGTAAGTCACCAGAGCATTCGCAACCCGCAAGCCGGCGGGCAAGGAACTGAACGCTCGGACTGCGTGCCCCTGTTGTTGCGCCACGTAAGTGGCCAGAGACGCGCCGGCCGCAAGCGCGAAAAGCGGCAGCTTTTCCCACAGAATGGCGAGACGATTGGCGCGGCGCAGGGGCCAGAAATCCAACAGCAGCATCACAAATGGCAGCGTGACGATCATCGGCTTAGCCATCAGGCCGCAACAGAATCCGAGCAGGACCGGCAAATACCGGCCAAAGCCGGGCTTTTGCGCATAATGCGCATAACACCATAGCGTCAGGAACCAAAAGAATGCGCACAGAACGTCCTTTCTCTCCGCGATCCAAGCCACGGACTCGACATGCAGGGGATGCAGAGCGAAAAGAAAGGCTACCAGCGCGCTACGCCACAGGGCTCCGGTCGTCCGTTTCAGTACAGCCAACAGAAGCAGACTGGCCAGCACGTGAAACAGCACATTGATCAGGTGATGCCACCCGCTGCGCATCCCGAAGATCTGGTAGGCTGCCATGTGAGAAAGCCATGTCAGCGGAAACCAGTTCGCGGCGTCGTAGGAAGTGAAAGCCCAGACCAGCCCGTTCCACGTCAGTCCGGCGCGCACGTGGTTGTTTTCGCCGACGTACTCCGGGTCGTCGAAGTTGAGAAAATCAAAATGCCGGACCTGGCTGTACACTGCCAGGATGGCGAGCAACAACAGCAGATAGACGCACCACTCGCGCCCTCGATTGTGCTCGCGAGCCGGGGTGACGGGCTTGCCTTCCGCCGGCCCGGAAGGAACTTTGCTTGCACGTCTGGCTCGTTTCCTCACGAATGCATGCCGCCACTCCCGCCGCCCGGGTGCGCCTCCTGCGTCTTGTCCGCCATTTTAACAGCGTTCAATCCCGAGCTTCGAGGTATTCTACAAAGCGTGGCGAGCTGGGTGCTCGAATGGACCGAAGTGAAAGTCGCAGACGGCGTGAACTTGCGGTTGGTTGCCAGCGCCTCGGGGATTCGCGCCATTGAATTCGGCCTGCAACCCGTCTCGGAATACCCACGCAACGACCGGAATCCCATGTTGCTCGAGGCCGCACGCCAGTTGCGGGCCTACTTCGCCGGCGCATTGCGCGAGTTCCGCCTTCCGCTCGACCTCCAGGGCACCGGGTTCCAACAGCAAGTGTGGCGGCAAGTCGCCGCCATCCCCTATGGCGAAACGCGCAGCTATTTGCAGATTTCGACGGCCGTCGGATCGCCGCGGGCCGTGCGCGCCGTGGGCGCCGCCAATGGCGCCAACCCCGTGCCCATCGTGATCCCCTGCCATCGCGTAATCGGCGCCAACGGAAAGCTAGTGGGGTACGGCGGCGGTTTGGCGCTGAAGAAGCGGCTGCTGGAACTGGAGGGCGCGATCCCGCTGTCACTTGCGCTGTGAACGCCCGCGACCGTCTTAGAACTGGATGACGTTCAGACCGGGAATGCGATTAAAGTCGCGAACATTGCCGGTGCCGACCGCGTAGCCCAGTTCCAGAGCGCAAGCCCCGATAATGAGGTCGGCCAGCGGGAGATTGATCCCCTTCGCAGCTTGCTCGGCGCCAATCCAGGCGATGATCTCCGCAGTGGCCTCGGTGATGGGATGTACGGGTACGTGCGCCCTTAGCTCATCGAGAAACTGACGGCGCTGCCGGCTTCGTTCCGGCGTCTTGGCCCGATATATGCCGTGGGCGAGCTCCGCCACCGTCAGCGAACAGATCACGATGGCGACATCGCCGACGGCTTCACGGATTGCCGCAATCATCTCGGGCGTGGTCACCCCACTGCGTTCGGCGGCAACCAGGACACTGGAGTCGACAACTAAACCATTTTGCACAATAAATTATACTGGAAACGTTTTTGGGTTTACCAAGGAGTCGGACGACTAATCCCAGGACGGCGGGTTCCATGGCTGGCTGTGGAGTCTGATCGCCTCTTCCACATCTCGAGCGAAGTCCTCATCGACAACCGCGTTCGCTCCGCTGGCTTTCATGGCTGCGATCACTTCGGAGATCTTGCGCCCCCCAAGCGGCGGCGCCTTGATCACAGCCACCGGCCGGTCATCCTGCTCCACGACGACCTCGACGCCTTGCCGGACCTTAGCCAGCACGGCATGCAAGTCGCGAGCCAGTTCCGCTTCTGTAATCCGGACCGTCGCCATATCCTTGATGATACGTCTTCCCCGCCCTTACACGCTCGCCGGCGACGCCGCCCGCACCATCCCCAGCAGCTTGTCGTCAAACTCAAACCCCGCGGTGCGCGGCTTGTGGTTGCGCGTGTACCAACGGTAGGTCTCCTTCAGTCCGGCCTCGAACGGCGTCAGGGTCATCTTCAGAAGGCGCCGCACCTTGCCGATATATTCGGTGATAGGCGGCACGTCGTAGTATTCGCCGAAATAAAAAGGCTCCGCCATGGCGTTGCCCCCGGCTTGCGCGATGATGTCGCGCGGTATGCGCACCAGCGTCGGTTCCACGTTGGCCGCCTTGGCGAGCTTCTCCACGAACTCCACCTGCGTCAGCGGCCTGGGATCCCCGATGTTGAACGCCTCACCCTCCGCCCGCGGTTCCGACATAGCGCGAATTAGAGCCTCCACCAAGTCGTTCACATACACGAACTGCATGAGGCGATAGCCGTCGCCGGGGATGATCAGCGGCCGCCCCGCGCGCAGGCGGTCCCAAAAAAACTGCTCGCGGTAGAACGGATTGCCCGGTCCGTACACGAACGGCGGACGGAAAGTCACCACCGGCAGGCCGGTCTGCCGGCGCATCCGGAACAGCAGGCGCTCGGTGGTGGCCTTGTGGCTTACGTACGGCGCGGGGTGATGCTCGGGAGCCAGCGGGTCGCTCTCCTTGTGGTTCAGGCCGTCGCCGTAGGCGGCCACGCTGGACATAAAGATGTAGCGGCTGAGCCGGTCGCCGCAGGCCCGCACGGTGGCTTCCACCTGCGCCGCGGTGGTGCCGCGCTCCCAATCGTAGACGTTGTCGAAAACCACTTCGAAGCGGCGCGTGGACAGGGCCTCCCGCACGGAATCCGCGTCATTGCGGTCCGCCATGATGTTCTCGACCCGCCTTCCCCAATCGTGTTTCGGCTGGCGGTGCAGCACCGCTACTTCATGGCCGTGCTTCAGTAGCTCCTCCACCAGGAGACGGCCAATGAAAAGAGTTCCCCCGATCACCAGTACTCGCATAGGCTCCCGAAAACCGAAATGTTATAATACCAACTCCAACTCCAATGCGCGATCATGCCGCAGCCACCCTCACGACAATTGTCGTGGACGACGAACAACTGGCCTGCGACGAGCTCTCCTACCTCCTCAAGGATTTCCCGGAAGTAGAAGTAGTCGCAACGGGTTCCAATGGGTTGGACGCCATCGAGCTGATCCGCAAGCTGGAGCCGGAGGTGGCCTTTCTGGACGTCCACATGCCCGGCCTCGATGGCCTCGGCGTGGTCCGCCGGCTTCGCGAACAAGGGATCGAGCTGCCCCACTTCATCTTCGTCACCGCCTACGACCAATACGCCGTCGAGGCCTTCCGCCTGGAGGCCATGGACTACCTCCTCAAGCCCGTGGATAAGGGCCGGCTGGCGGAGACTATCGAGCGGGCCCGGCGCGCCGTCCAGGACAAGCAGGCCCCTGCCGAGCCGGCCGCCCCCGCCGGCGCCCCCAGGAGCGCCCCGCCGGCGCCGCGCACCAAGCTGCTGGTGCGGGCCAACAACCGCAACTTCATCGTGGACGCCAACGACGTCATCTACGCCACCATCGACGACGGCTTGATCACCCTGGTGACCACCACCCTCGAAGGGCATTCCAACTACCGCACCGTCGAGGATCTTCAGGCCAACCTCGACCGCGACCTGTTCTGGCGCGTGCACCGCTCTTACCTGGTGAATATCAACCGCATCAAAGAAGTGGTGCCGTGGTTTAAATCCAGCTATCAGCTCCGCATGGACGATCGCAAGCACACCGAGATCCCCGTCAGCCGCGTGCAGACGCGCCGCCTGCGAGAGCTGTTCAAACTGTGATCTTGGCTTGACTGTCGGAGGTGAGCCTCCCGGTCGCGCTGTGAGAAACTAGAACCCGTGAAGAAACCCAACTGCGGGTAAGGGAGGGAGATATGAGCGGAGTAAGGGTACTGGTTGGCACACGGAAGGGCGCGTTCATACTGACGTCGGACGCAAAGCGCGAACGGTGGGACATTGCCGGTCCCCACTTTGGAGGCTGGGAGATTTATCACCTCAAAGGGTCGCCCGCCGACCCGAACCGGCTCTATGCGTCCCAGTCGTCGGGCTGGTTCGGGCAGATGATCCAGCGCTCGGGCGATGGCGGCAAGACCTGGGCGCCGGTGGGCAACAAGTTCGTATACGACGGCGTGCCTGGCACCCACCAGTGGTACGACGGCACGCCCCGCCCCTGGGAGTTCAAGCGTGTGTGGCATCTCGAACCATCGCTGACCGATCCGGATACCGTCTACGCCGGAATCGAGGACGCCGCCTTATTCCGTTCGACCGACGGCGGCCAGACCTGGCAGGAGCTTCCCGGACTGCGCGGCCACGGCAGCGGATCGCGCTGGCAGCCAGGCGCCGGGGGGATGTGCCTGCACACCATCCTTCTCGATCCCGGCGATCCCGCGCGGATCTTCATCGCCATCTCGGCGGCGGGCGCTTTCCGCACCGACGATGGCGGTGTGACGTGGCAGCCGATCAACCGCGGACTCAGGTCCGAACACATTCCGGACCCGACTGCCGAAGTGGGCCACTGCGTGCACCACGTCGCCATGCACCGCTCGCGTCCGCACGTCCTGTTCATGCAGAAGCACTGGGACGTGATGCGCAGCGACGACGCCGGCGATTCCTGGCACGAGGTCAGCGGGAACCTGCCTTCCGACTTCGGCTTCGCGCTCGACGTCCACGCGCACCAGCCGGACACCATCTATGTCGTGCCGATCAAGAGCGATTCGGAGCATTATCCGCCGGACGGGAAGTTGCGCGTCTACCGCAGCCGGACGGGCGGAAACGAGTGGGAGGCACTCACGCAAGGTCTGCCGCAAAGCGACTGCTACGTGAACGTGCTGCGCGATGCCATGGCCGTCGACTCGCTGGATTCGTGCGGCGTGTATTTCGGCACCACGGGCGGGCAGGTCTACGCGTCGCCGGATAGCGGAGACCACTGGTCTGCGATTGTTCGCGACCTTCCTCCCGTGCTTTCGGTGGAGGTTCAAACGCTGCCATGATCCGGCTCATACTCCCGGCACATCTGCGAACGCTGGCAGGCGTTGGCGGTGAAGTGGAGATCGAAGTCGCGGGCGAGGCGACGCTGCGTTCGGTTCTGGACGCGTTGGAAGCCCGTTACCCGATGCTGCGCGGGACCATTCGCGACCATGTCACCGCGCAGCGCAGGCCGTTTGTGAGGTTTTTCGCCTGTGGCGAGGATCTGTCCCACCAGTTGCCGGACGCTCCGTTGCCGGACGCGGTCGCGTCGGGCGCGGAGCCTCTGCTGCTGGTGGGAGCCATCGCAGGCGGTTAGCCGGCTGAGCCCTGGCGGCGCGCCGCTGCTTACGCCCTGACCGTTTTCCGGCCAGGTGCTGGGATGTACCCTGCCAGCGAGCGCTGGTGACGGCTGTTTCAACAGCAAAAACTACGCCGTGGTCCGCTTTCGCAGCCCATAGGCGAGGCTTCCGATGACCGTGGCGAGTAGCGTCCAGGAGGCTGGCTCCGGCACCGAAGACGAAGAGCCCGCAGCGGTAAACGTCACGCCCGAAGCGCCGATGCCGTTGTCATTCCAGACGTACCGCGAGTCGTTGCTCCCGATGTCGATGAAGTTGGTACCGGTTCCGAGCCCAAAAACGTCGCAACTGCAGTTGGAGTCGATATAGAGCTGATCGTTGACTCCATTCGCCTCAACGATGTCGAAACCGCCGCCGGTAATCACCCCGCCAACCTCAGTAAAGCTGTTCTCACCAACGGTCCCGCCCGTCCAGGCCGCCAACACGTTAAACGGTGTGGTGTACGAGCCGAACTCAACTAACCCGGCAGGATAGCTGTCGACCAGCACCGCCGTGGCGGGCGAAGTGGAGTTGTTAACCAGCCCGAGGATTTCGCCAGTAACGGTGCCATCCACATTGCCCGGCCCGGTAGGGTCGTTCGAGAAAGAGAAGCTGAAGTTGTCCCCCTTGGCTGTGCCGTGAAACAGCGTAAACGCCATCACGGCAAACAGCGGGAGGAGAGATCGGAAACCTGATCGATAAGACGTTCTTTGCATTTTCATCACCGTCCGTTTGGGATCGCGACTTTGAATCCCGAAAGAGACCCCAACTGGTGTTACAGGAGCAATTTCATCCCCAATCCAGATGCGTCGCGAGGAACGGTAGCCGTGTCCCTCTGTAAAGTGTTCCAACAACAGCAGATCGAGGTGCTACGGCGGCTTCCCTAAAGACGCGGGTGTTGGCATGTATGTCGCTGACGCAGTACCCAAATTTAGGAATTTCCCACCGATTGGATCAGTTACCGTCTTTCGGGATGGGCGCGACGGCGCTCCCATAAGTCGGATTCAACCCCTAAGCGCGGACGTCCACAGGCGACAGCGACCTTACGACTCGAACCGCCCCCTACTTCGACTTACTCAGCTTGCGGAAATATTCCGCCACCGCATCGGCGTAGCCCTGCGGGACATTCTCTCCGCCGGGGCTGCGGACGCTCCCATTGCCGGCGCTCTCGTCCACCTTCCGGCGTAGTTCCATTTCCACCTGCTCGACGCCCGAGACCAGCGCCGCATGAATGCGCTCCGCCAGTAGCGGATCGTTGGCGTAGGTGTAGGGATCCAGGCGCTGCAGGTCGCGCATGAGCGTCTGGATGTCCTTCAGCATGTTGGGATCGGCCTGGGCCTGCCCTTCGAGTTGCCGCAGGCTTTGCAGCGTATCGCGATAGGTGTTCTGGAAATCCTCCGGACGAACCGGCCCGTTGGGGTAATTCCGGGGATCCCAGTTGCCGTAGGAACCGCCCACCCGGGGTCCATCCGGACCGCCGGGAGCGCCGTTCCAGCGATTGCCGCCATACGGGCCGTTATACTGTCCACCGTACTGGCCACCAGCCGGACCCGCTGCGTTCCATTGCCCGCCGTTGGGGTTGCCTGGCCCGCCTTGTTGACCACCCTGCTGACCGCCCTGTTGCCCGCCTTGTCCTTGCTGTCCGCCTTGCACCTGCTGTCCTTGCTGTCCGCCCTGCCCCTGTTGCCCTTGCTGTCCGCCCTGTTGTCCTTGCTGTCCGCCCCGCTGCCCTTGTTGCCCGCGCTGCGCTTGCAGTTGCTCCAGTTGTTGACGCAAGCGCTCGACGTTGCTCAGCGCCTGCTCCATCGTCTTGTCATCCTGCCCCTGCCCGGGTTTGCCGTCCTTGCCGCCCGCCGCCATCGATTGCTGTACTTGTTTCAACTGGTCCCGCAACTCGTTCAGGCCCTGCGTGATCATGGATTCGGACATCACCGCGTAATCGCCCATCCCGCGGCGGATCCAATCGGCGTTGCGCTGCATGTCGCGCGGCAACTCCGCCTGCTGCATGTCGCTGAGCGCCTCGCGCAGCTTGGTCGAGGTCTTGCGCTCGGTGGACATCAGGTCGCGCACGGCGTTTTGCATGTCCTGCTCGAGCTGCTTCACGTCCTTGATCTCGCCGTCTCTTTGGCCGGCAAGTTGCTCGGCTTGCTGGCGGGTTGCGCCCTTGCTCTGCGGGCCGTAGGCGCGGCGCATCTGGCCTTCGAAATCCTGCTGGCGGCTGGCCAGTTCCTCGGCTTGGCGGGCCAGGTCGTCCACCTCACCGCCGGCTTCCTTGCTGCGCAGCCCGGAAAGCGTCTGCTGCGCCTCTTGCAACCGGTCGGCGGCGCGCCTTGCCTCGGCCTCGCCCTGTGGCGTGCCGGCCTGCTGGGAGGATGCCGCCTGGCGCATATCCTCCACTGCCTGCTGCAAACGGTCGAGGGTCTGTCGCAGTTGCTGCGGGTCGGCCCCGCGCGCCCCGCTCGACTGCTGGCCCTGCTGACCGCGTTGCTGGGCGGACTGCTGCCCCTGCTGGCCCGACTGCCCGCCCTGTTGTCCCTGCTGCCCCTGCTGTCCTGGCTGGCCGTTGCGGCTTAGTTGTCCGCTGTCGCCCCGGCTCAACTGTTCCATTTGGCGCTGCAGCTCTTCGGCCTCACGCCGCAACATCTCCTGCTGCCAGCGCTGTTGAGAGGTCTGCTGCTGCTGGCGCTGCTGTTGCGCCAGTTCCTGCTGCCTCCGGGCGAGATGCTCCAGTTTTTGCAGCGCATCGTCGATGGCGCGCTGCCGCTGGTCGGCGGATTGCGTCATCCGGGTGCTCTCGTACTGGTTCTTCTCGGTGTCCAGCTCCAGGTCGAACAGCCCTTCCAGGTCGCGCGTGGCGCCATTGACGCCGCCGCCACCGCCGCCACCGCCGCCGCGGCCGCCGAACGCCACCTGGATGTCGCGGAAAGTGGCCTCCGCGCGCAACAGGTATTGCAGCGCCTTCTGCTCCGGCACCAGCGCGTCCTGCCACTTCGCACCTTTCAGCTTGTCGGAGGCCGGCCCCATGGACTGCACGGCCTTGTCCATGTCGTCGACGAAGCTCTTGAAAGAGTCGCCCGCGCCCTCGATCTGGCGGGCCTTCATTCGCTCGGAGAGGGAATTCGCCTGGTCGCGCAGTTTCGACTGCACCGAGGAAAGGAACGCCGCGTTTTCCGCCTCGCTGCCCCTGGCGCCCGAGCCCTTGAGCTGGTTCCAGGTGGCTGTGATGATCTCTTTCTGGCGCTGCGAGATCTGGTCCTGTTGCCCGCCCTGGTCGCCGCCGCCGCCACCGCCGCCGCCGTCCTGCTGGGATTGCGAGTAGTTCCGCTCGAAGGGCTGGGCCTCGATGAAAAACATATCGGTGTTGCTGGTCGCGCGCGCATCCCTGGCGGTGGCGTACAGGCTGACGATGTCGCCCGGCTCGATTTTGAAATCCTCGAGCGCAATCACCGTGGTTCCGGAAGAATTCCTGGCGTCCCTGGCCGGCAGCATGGAAATCGTTTTCTCCGCACCGCCATTCACGGAGTAGTGCAGGGCAACGTCCTTCAGCCCGAAATCGTCCTTGGCTTCCACCTCGACGGTGACTTCCTCGATGGGCGTGGCGCGGAAATCGCGGCCCGGCCGTGCGATTCGCACTTCCGGCCGGCGCATCTTCTGCGCTTCGATGAAATAGTCTTCGCTGAGCCGGACGTCTTCGCCGTTCTCGACCGCGGCCACGTGATACATGCCGTCCTTCTGGATGGGCACGCTGGCCACCAGCTCGCCCGCGCTGCCCTGGCGCAGCGCCAGCTTCGATCCGTCATCCAGCAGGATGGCGCCGGTCGCGAGCGGCTTATCGGTCTGAATGGCCACCTCGGCGGTGGTGCCTTCGACCGCCCGCAGATCGCCGCCGGGGTTCTCCACGCGGTCTTTCATCCCGGTCCACGCCGGGTACCGATAGGTGACGCGGATGTTCTTGACGGAGGGCAGATCCACCACGTTCAGCTTGTAGGACGGCGACCGCACGCCGCCCGCTTCCACGTAATATTCCAACGATTCCGGCACGCCGGCGATGAGGAACTGGTAAGCCGAGCCGCCCGGCTCGGTTCCCATCTCGGCCTGCTCCCACTGCGAAGAGCTGGCGTATTTCGCGAAAAAACGCACCTTGGGCGCGGTGAAGCCCACCAGCCGCGCGGTAATCGCCTGGTCGGAGCGCTTGCGCACGGTGCGGTTCCCAGGCTCAACCTTGATGTCGTAGTACGGCGTGGCCCCGCCCTTCGGCTCCCCGCCCCACAGCAGCGAAGTGCCATACCCCAGGAAACCCGGGCCGGACGTGGCCAGCCAGAGCAGCACCAGGGCGGAGACCACTGCGGCGGAGGAGAAACTGAAAATCCACTTGGTCCGGGCAATCTCTTTTGGCTCGGCCTGCTCGGCCACCGGGAGCGTATCGGCCGCCAGCAGCTCCAGGAAGGGATCGTCCGCGTTCTGCTCCATCCGCTCGCTGAAGGTGAGCAGGCGCTCTTCGAACTGGGGACACTGGTGCTCGGCGGTACGCGCCGCGCGCCGCCGGTTGAGGCGGATCACCGGCACGATCAGCGCCGCCGCCAGGGCGAATGCCAGCCCCAGAAAGAGAAACACCCGCGCGCCCATCACGCTCGGATTGGAAAAGGCGAAGTAGTTGGCCGCCAGCACGGCCACTACGGTGAGAACCAGGGCCGCAGCCGCAGTCGCCGCCGCCCCGCGCGTCACCGTCAGCCATCGCAGCCTGCGCTCTAGAGCGCCCAGATATTCGGACAAGCGATCCAGATTCATGCCGCCTCCTTGTCCACGGACAAATGTCGATTCCCCAACAGCGATTCGGCTACCGCCAGTGCCAGCACCACCAGCATGACATACCACCACAGTGAAAGCGGTTTCTGCTCTCCCGCTGCCGCCCCGCCGCCCTCCGAGGACCCTTGAGCTGTATTTTGCCACAAAGTCAGGGTCTCCGCCGGGGCCGGCGTCAGGTCGGACTCACGGCGGTCCGCATTCACGGCCACCAGCTCATCCGCCCGGTTGGGCCGGTGGATCTCGTAGAAACCGGCCGAGGTGAACTGAATGTTCTGCGCCTGCGTGGCTTCTTCCAGCGAAAGCACGCGGCCGCCCTGGGGATCCACCACTTCTACCGCCGAGCCTTTCTCCTTGGAATCGCGCAGCTCCTCAAAAGATCCCACCAGCACGCTGGGAGGCCGGTCGTCCAACCGGCCGAGGTATCGCGCGGTCTGCTGGATGAACGGCACGAAGGAGGCGTGCAACGGAAAATCGTTGGCCACGTTGTCGAAGGTGGAGGCGAACACCAGAATATGGCCCTCGCCCACCTGGTGGTCCATCAGCAGCGGCGTCTGGTCGGAGAGCCTGGCCGCCACGCGCGCGCTGCCCGGCGCCACGCGGATGGCCTGGTAGAACTTGACGTCGTCCCAGCGGTCGTCCTTCAAAATGGATGGGTGCGAGCGGTCCAGCCAGACCGCCGTCTGGAAGCGCTCCCCTTCCCTTCCCGCGTAGCGCGTTTCTTCGATGCGATCCTCCGTCACCGGCACCCGCGCGCGGGCCACCGACATGTGGCCCAGCGAGACCAGCGCGGAGCCTCCGCTGCGCACGTATTCGCGCAACTGGTTCTCGAAGCTCTCCGGTATCGCGCCCACGTCGGAAAGCGCCACGAACGCGTACTTGGCGGGCGAGAGGTTGGCGGTCTGGTCCGGCGTGGCGGGGTCCATTTCGAAGGCGGACTGGCCCGAGGCCTCCAGCGCCGCCTTGAAATACAGCAAGTCGCGACTGTTCTCGGCCTCGTGTACGAACAGCGCATGGCGCGGATCGGCGCGCTCCACCGAGAAGTAGAAAACGTCGTCGGCCGCCAGCGCGTCGGCGGAATCGATGCGCACCTCGCCCCGGTTTCTCCCGTAGGGCACTTCGAGCGACAGGAACTCGACCGTGGCGCGCCCGTTCTCGGAAACCTCCACCGTCTTGGTCTCGAGCACGCGATGGTTCAGCGCCAGCGAAACACTGCGCGTCGCCTTGGAATTGCCGAAACCCGCGATGGTCGCCAGCACGCGCGACTTGCGGCTGTCGTACACGCGCCGCGGCGCCACCACGTTTTCCACCGTGAAGTTGGGGGTTTCTTTGGTCTCCAGAGGGTGCGGCTCGAGCCGCACGGCCGCATTCAACCGAAGATCGTTGAAATTGGCCGGCATGCCGGATTGCTGCATATCCGAATAGAGCTGCACGGCCAGCGGAAGCTGGATCGATTGCGCGATGGAGCGCAGCGAGCGCGCCAGCTCCGCAAACGACGTGCGCGCGTCGGAGGCCTCGATGGCATCGATGCCGGCGTTGAGCGGCGCATGATCGTCGGTCACTTCGCTCATCGCCTGCACCCGGGCTCCGAACGCCAGCACCTGCGCGCGCTGCCCCGCGCCCAGCCCCGCCACCATTCGCCTGGCCATCTGTTTGGCCTCGTCCAGCCGGTTGCCGGCGCGCATGCTGAGAGAATTATCGATCGCCAGCACGGTGACTTCCCCCGTGCGGCTGGCCGGCGCCACCGCCTGGCGCATGTACGGATGCGCGAACGCCAGCACGATCAGCAGGATCAGCGCCGTTCGCAGTGCCAACAGCACCAGGTAGCGCAACCGGCGGTGCTTGATGGAGCTTTGTATGCGGCGCTCGAAGAACATCAGCGAGCTGAACGGCAGCGGCGTGGTCTTGTGCTTCCTCAGAAGATGCAGCCAGACAGGCAGGCCCACGGCCACCGCGCCGGCCAGAAACCAGGGCGTGAAGAAGCCCATCTAGAGCCTCCCCTTGCGCACGGCCAGGTACTCGCGCAAGCCTTCATCCAGCGGCCGCGCGGTATTCATGAGGAAGTATTCCATGCCCGCGCCGCGCGCTTTCGAGCTGAGCGCCTCGATGTGCGAATCGATTTTCCGCGGGTACTCGTCGCGCGTATACTCGGGGGAAACTTCCAGCGCATCGGCCGCATTTTCCATGTCCACCAGCAGCACCGGCTCGCGGAATTTCGGCTTGATCTCCTGCGGGTCGAGCAAGTGAAAGAGGATGACATCGTTTCCCCGGTAGCGCAGCGGCTCGATAGTTTTGACGATGATATCCGGCTGCTCGTAGAAGTCCGAGAGCACCGCCACGATTCCGCGCCGGTGCAGAAAATTCTGAAAATGCGCGAACGGCTTGGCGAAATCGGTGCGCGTTCCCGCTTCGGCCTTTTCGATGGCGTGCAGCAGCCGGAAAAGCTGTCCCTGCCTGGTGGAAGGCGCGACGTAGTTGCTCACGTCTTCATCGAACACGATCAGCCCCGCCGCGTCGCGCTGCACATTGGCCATGTAACACAACGACGCCGCCACGAAGCGCGCGTAATCCAGCTTGGTAACCGCTCCGGACCCGTATGCCATCGAGGCCGAGGTGTCCAGCAGAACCAGCAGTTGGGTATTAGTCTCCCCGCGGTAGCGCTTGAGAAAGCACTTCTCCGTGCGGGCGAATACGTTCCAATCGACGTGCCGGAGGTCATCGCCCTGGGAATAAGCGCGATACTCGGCGAACTCCTGGGAAAAGCCAAAATCCGGAGACCGGTGCAGCCCCGCGACGAACCCGTCGACCACGGTCTTGGCGACGAGGTCAAGCCCCGCGATGGAAGCCAGCGTGGATGGGTCCAGAAATCGCTGTAACATTCTATTTCACCGCAGAGAAGCTACTCCCTAGGAGCCGGCTTCCACTCCAGCATTCGCTTCAAGATATCGTCCTGATTCAGCCGGTCCGATTCCGCATGGAAGTTCAGCAAAATGCGGTGGCGCAAAACCGGAATATACATCGCCCGGATGTCTTCGTAGCTCACGTGATACCGCCCCCGCATCAGCGCCCTCGCCTTGGCCGACAAAACCAGGAACTGGGCGGCGCGGACACTGGCGCCGTAGTTCACGTACTTCTTGACGAAGTCGGGCGAGGTCTCGTCGCGGGGACGCGACACGCGCACCATGTCCACGGCGTGGCGCGCCACGCTCTCGCCGATCGGGACCATGCGCACCAGTTGCTGGAAATCCAGGATCTCCGCCGCGTTCGTCACCGTGTCGGCGTGCGGGATGGTGGTTATGGTGGTAAGGTCCACCACCTCCAGCTCTTCATCCGCGGTGAGGTAGTCGAGCACCGTGTTGAACAGAAAGCGGTCGAGCTGCGCTTCGGGCAGCGGGTACGTGCCCTCCAGTTCGATGGGGTTCTGCGTCGCCAGCACAAAAAATGGCGCGGGCAGCTTGTAGTTGTTGCCGCGCACCGTGCAGGCCATTTCCTGCATAGCTTCGAGCAGCGCGCTCTGCGTCTTCGGCGGAGTGCGGTTGATCTCGTCGGCCAGCAGGATGTTGCCGAAGATCGGCCCCGGCACAAAGGTCCAGGTGCGGTGGCCGCTGACCGGGTCCTCCTCAATAATATCGGTGCCGGTGATGTCGCTCGGCATCAGGTCCGGCGTGAACTGGATGCGCTTGAAAACCAGGCCGAGGGTCTGCGCCAGCGTGCGCACCAGCAGCGTCTTGGCGGTGCCCGGCAGGCCGGTGATCAGGCAATGGCCGCCCACGAACAGGCCGATCATGACCTGCTCCAGCACCTCCTCCTGGCCCACGATCACGCGGTGGACCTGCGTCACGATCTCGGAGTGCACCTGGCGGAAACGCTGGATGCGCGTTCTCAAAGCTTCGGAATCAATTTGTGGAGTCGCGGTTGTTGACATGATGTTCTATTCTCACTTAGCTTCGGTAGTGGTCAATTCCAGCAAAAGCTTTTGCGCGGGGCGGTAACCTGGAGCGGTTTCCAGGGCCGCCAGCAATTCTTCTTTGGCCTGCTCGGGCTCGTGGTTCAACTGGTAGGCGCGCGCCAGGTCGTAGTGCGACCGCGCCGGATCGATGGGGTTGTGCGCCAGCACCGCGCGGAACTCGCGAATAGCGCCGGCCACGTCGCCGGCGTCCATCCACAGCGCGCCCAGCCTCTGGTGCTGGTCGTTATCCATAGGATAGATGTAGTTCAGGCGGGCCAGCGCGTCCGCGGCTTCCTTCTTGCGGCCGGCGTCTTCGAGCTGTTTGGCGAGCAGCTTGATCGAGTCGGGATTGCGCCCGCCGGCTTTGACGTAGCGCTCGAGTTCGGCGGTGGCCGCGGGCTTGTCGTCCTTGGCTAGGTAGGCGCTGGCCAGAAACTCGTAGACGCTGCCAGCCTCGACGTAGTCCGGATACATGTCGCGGATGGCCGCGCCTTCCTCGATGACGCCGTCGTAGTCTTTTTTCTTGGCCAGTTCATCGACCTGCTTCAGCCTCTTTGCCCATTCGTCGAAGTGGTCCACCACGTTTTTCGTCCCGCCTTCGACGAACGCCACAAACTGCTTGTCGAATTCAGCCGGTTCCATCTTCAATTCCTTGCGGATGACCGTGGCCGTATCGTCGTCGTGGCCGAAATCGCGTAGCATGGCGAGCAGCGTGTCCCAGCCCCACTTGTCGTTGATGTAATCGCAGATACGGCCGGCTTGGAAGTAACTCACCACCACCTGCTCGGCGCCGGTAGGATGCACGAAGCCGCGGTCCAGCTCCGCTACCGGCAGCAGCTTCTTATCCTTGATCGCCACGATGACGGGCGGAGCGAGGCGGTCGCCCCACTCCGGCGAGACCGCGGTCTCTTCGTGCACCGCCAGGCCCTCCGTGAACCAGCGCGGCACGTGGGAATCGGTCAGCGTCAGGGTGAACACGTGGCTCATCTCGTGCCACAGGGTAGAGGCCCAATGGAAGCTGCCCGGCGGGCGTCCGGAAGGGCTGTCCATGGCAATGAAGGAGCCATAGGCGGCGGAGGTGAAGGTGACGCCCAGCGCGCCCAGCCCCGGCATGCCGAGGGCCCGAACGGCGAAATCTTCGTGGTCGGGGTAAACCTCTACCCGCACCGGCTTCTCCAGTTTGATCCGGTACTTCTTCTCGTAGGTCGCGATCACGCGCTCCATTTCCAACTCGAAGTACGGACGCAGTAACTCCTCTTCTTTCTTATCGAGCTTCAGGATGATGAGGCCGGTCCGGACGGTGTCGAATTTCTTATAGCTATCGAGCAGCTTCAGCGAATTGCGCGTGGCGGCGTCCTGGAAGCCGTTGTTGTAACAAGTCTCGAGCTGGGTGTAGGCCTCTTCATCCTGCCCCAGGCGCATGAGGTTGATGCCCAGTTGCGAGCGCGCACTGTACAATTGCGGATCGAGCTCGATGGCCTTGCGGTAATACTGAACGCCTTCTTCGTAACGGCGGTTGATCACGAAAAAGTGGCCGGCGGTCTCGTAGCCGCGGGCCGCGTGGGGGTCGAAGGCGGTGTCCTTTTTGTCCGCGAGCCAGTCGACGGTGGCGAGAATGGCTCTGCCCTCGACCGAATGGGCGTCCATGGCCAGCGCCTTGTTCGCCTCTTCCACGGCCTTGGCCGTGTCATTGTCCTCGAGCGCCAGGCTCGCCAGCAGTTCCTGGGCCTCGGCCAGCTTGGGGTCGGACGCCAGCGCCTTGTGCGCCAGGCCGGCAGCCACACTCTCGAAGTCTTCCGCGGCCACCAGCGCCAGGCCCAGCAGGGCGCCGGCATGGTCCTTCTTCAATTCGAGCGCCTCGTTGAACAGGTCCACGGCAATGTCCGGCTGTGAATGATCCAGGTACAGCCGGCCCCAGCGCACTTTGTAATCGGGATTGTCGGGATGTTGGGCCACCAGCGCGCGGAACACGTCGTTGGCTTCCTGGAAGCGCCGCGCTTTCCAGAATGCCTCGGCCTGCTCCAGCGTCTGCGCCGGCAGAAGTGACGCCAGCAACAGCGCAATTGCGCTAAGTCTGATCACTTCTCGAGGGCCTCCTGGGTTCGGGCAAGTTCCAACAAAAGCTGCATCAACTGTTTCTTGTACGCATCGGCAGGCATGGCGGCCTTCTCGTACTTCAGCTTGTCTATGGCTTGTTCGAGCTGCTCCTTTTTTTCGAGCAGCGGCCGCTTGGAGGGGTCGCGCGCCGCCGCGGCGTTGGCGCCCAGGCGCACCACGGGGAAGGTCGCAGCCAGCTTGCCTTCGCCGTTCTCAGCCGAAGGGACCCGCTCGCCTTCGCCCTTGCCGGTGTCCTCGAGCACCGCGTGCTCGGTGGCCAGGCGCTTTTGCGACTCGTAGAAATCGGAGGTCTTGTGCTGGGCGTATTGGAAGGCTTCAAGCGCCGAGATGGCTTCGTTCTTATCCACGTCCGCCGCCGGATCGCGCAGCGCTTCGGCCCAATAGCGGGCGAACACCGTGGCGTTCTTTTCCGTCCCGGTCTTGGTGGCGGCGATCACCACGCGGGTGGGCCGGCGCAGCGCCTCGATCGAACCGCCGCTGGAGCTGGTCATGTTCACCACAAGCTGGCGCGTGGCTGGCACGCGGTCGAGCAACCCCGCCAGCTCCGCGCCCGTAATGTCGGGTCCGGGAATGTTGAACTTGTAATCTACACCATCGAAGCTGCCGTGGCCGATCAGCATGACCACCAGCGCATCGGTGGGCTTGGCCTGCTGCGCGATTTCCGCGAAACGCGCGCGGATCTGTTCGCGCGTGGGCGCCACCAGCGTGACCACGTTGGAATCGCCGCCCGCGCGCTTCAAACTCGAATCGATGTCTTCGGCCCACATCTTGAAGCGCTGCTCGTAATCGGGCTCGCCGCCCAGGCCGGAGATGGTCACATAGAAAGTGGTGGCGGGCGCGGAGAGCGCGGCCAGCAGCAACAGCGAGATTAGCTTCATACCACCCCCCACCGTCTGCGCAGCAGCCACTCGCAGGCGCGTATACCGAGTGCCAGCAGGAAAATCGCTGGCATATCCCACAGGTCGCGTGTCTCGCGCGTCGAGATGCCCGCTTCCGAGTACGAAATCTCATTCGCCAGCTTGGACGCTTCATCGGGCTTGTAGTAACGTCCGCCGGTCTCGTCGGAGAGCTTCTCCAGGAGTTCGCGGTTCTGCGAGGTATGGAAATTCTCGGCCACGCCGTCTTCCCTTCGGAACGTCACCACGTCGCGGCCGATCTCTTCCTGTTCCCTGCCGGCGATGATGTCGGCCACGTAAGAGCCGGGCTTTTCGGCCGTCCATTCTCCGCTGTAGACGCCCTCTTCGAGCGGTTGCGGCGTCAGCTCGATGGTGGCGGAAGCGCCGTCGGGCCCCATGAAGCGGGCCTGCACGCTGGCGTTGGTCACGGGCTTGTACTGCTTGTCGCGCACTTCCACCCGCAGCGGCACCTTGGTTTCATCGGAGAGCACCGGTTTGGGCGTCGAGCTAGTCACCTGGCCGGGCGTATCGGTCACCAGGTAGCGGAGCATCTGCTGCCAGAAAGTGGGCTGGGTTTTGTCGTCATGGGGCAGCCACATCTTCCAGCGCCAGCTTCCCTCGGTGGCGAACAGCACGGTGCGGCCGCGGCCATAATTTTCCGTCACCAGCAGAGGCGGTTTGCGACTCCCCGCGGGGGTGGAAACCAGCAGCACCGTGGCGCCGGGCTTGGGGTCGCCGGCGTCCTGATAGTTGGCCATTTGCGGCATCTTCTTCCACCGCTCGAGGTTGCGCGCGCTGTCCTCATCCAGCCGGCAGAGGACGCTCTCTGCGCCCGCGGCAGTGAGTTCCTGGCCCGTGAAATCGCGGTGAAACGTGCCTTTGCCCTCCGGCAGGTTGGTGGGCACCAGGTCGGCCAGCGGCGAAGCCGGGTAGCCGCCGTCGGAAAGCGTGGCGCGCCCGCCCATGAACAGCAGGCCGCCGCCGCGCCGGTCCACGAAATCGCGGATCAACTGCTGCTGGGTGGGCGTAAAATAATTGGCCTCCACGCTGCCGATGATCAGTCCCTGGTAGGCAAACAGATCTTCGGCCTTCGAGGGGAAACCGTCCTCCAGTTCGTGCGGCTCCGGCGGGTCGGGCACGCCCTGGCGGTAGATCTTGTTCTGCGTGGTGCGCAGCATGGTCACCAATTCGATGTTGTTGTAGTCGTCCAGGGCTCGGCGGATGAATTTAAATTCCCAGCGTGGCTCGCCCTCGATATACAGGATGCGCGGCTTGCGCGCCTCCACGTTGACCAGGCGCGTCACCTGGTTGTTTTGGACGTTTTCTTCGCCGGGGATGGGGTCGAGCGAGATCTCGAGCGTTTTCGGCCCGGCGTCCCCGCAATTGAACACCAGCGATTCGGTTTGGGGCGCGCCCTCCGCTTTCAGCGTGACCTCTTGCGAAGCCAGCACCTTGGCGCCGTCGCGGATGCTGAGCTTCGTCTTGCTGCCGGAAAGCCCGTAATTCTGGAACGTCACCATCGCCGTGAGCTTGGATTGCGGCAGCGCGCGCGCGGGCGCCACCACGTCGGTGATTTCCACGTCCCGCTGCGGATGTTCGCGGCCGAACCCGATGGTGTGCACCGGAATGCGCTGGCGGCGGATGGCGGAGATGGTTTCCAGATCGATGCCGCCGGCGTTATCGGCCCCGTCGCTCAGCAGCACCATCGCGCCCAGCGGCAGCGAGGACGATTCCGCGAGCACGCGCTCGAGCGTATCGCCGATGCGCGAAGCCGGCGCGCCCGCCGAGAGCTGATCGAGCTTTTGAATCCTTTCCGGCTCCTTGCCGAACTTGTAGAGCCGCACCTGGAAGCGGTCCCCCAGCGATTTCAGCAGCCCGCTGTTGAGCACCGCCTGGGCGGCCGCTTCGCGCGTGCCTGAGGCGTCGGCCAGGGACATGCTGCGTGAGTCGTCCACCAGTACGGCCACCACGTTCTGCTGAGGGCGCAGTGTGGCGATGCTCAAAGCCGGGTGCCACAGCAGAAAAAGGATCAGCGCCACCAGGCCGGTTTCGAGCAGCCATATAACCACCGGCCGCAACCCGCTGAGCATGCCATGGTTGCGGCGCACGTGCCAGAACAGCAGCCCCGCGGCCGCGGCCATGGCCAGTGCCATCAGCCACAGCGGCCAGGGTGTCAGGAAGACGAAATGACCCTTGTGAAAAATGCTGGCCGGGTATTTAAACAGGATCTCTAGCATGAAGTTCAGTCAGGGAATCGTCGTGATCATGATGTGGACGCGCTCACCGCCTCCGGCAGTTACAAAAATCCCAGATTGGTGGGAAATTCGACATGCACGCACATTCCGCGAATCCCTCGTCTGTGAGACAGGATACCACGCGCACCGCGTGCCGTCTTTGCCGCCAAGACCGAATGTTTTCCACCGCTGAGACGCAGAGACGCAGAGAATTCTAGGGTTTTCTCTGCGCTCTCTGCCATCTCCGCGTCCTCAGGCCCTTGTTCTTTCTTGCTTGGTTTTCTCTGTGTCTCCGCGTCTCCGCGGTGAAGAGTCTTTGCGCCGCGCGGAGGTCTTTGCGATCATGGTAGAGGGCCGGGCGCGCCCGGTCCTTACACGTGCAAGACTTTATCCGGATTCGCGGGGCGCGGGTCCACAACCTCAAGAACATTTCGCTCGCCATCCCTCATAACCAGTTAACCGTCGTTACGGGCGTGTCCGGTTCGGGGAAATCGTCGCTGGCCTTCGACACCATCTACGCCGAGGGGCAGCGGCGCTACGTCGAGTCGCTTTCGGCTTACGCGCGCCAGTTCCTCGAGCGCATGGAAAAGCCCGAGGTGGATGAGATTGACGGCATCGCCCCGGCAGTGGCCATCCGGCAGAAGAATACCAGCCGCAATCCCCGCTCGACGGTGGCGACTTCCACCGAATGCTACGACTTCCTGCGCCTGCTGTATGCGCGCGTGGGCCGGACCTTCTGCCCGAAATGCGGCACGCGCGTGCGCCAGGACACCGTCGATGAGGTCGCCGCGCGCTTGATGGCGCTGCCCCCAGGGTCGCGTTGGTACGCCATCTTTCCGTGCGGGGAACATGCTTCCGTCGAGGCCCTGCGAGACCACCTGTTCGACCTCAGGAAGAAGGGGTTCAACCGGCTGTTTCAGGCGGGGCGGCTGTTTGAATTCTCCACTCCCGAATCGCTGCTGGATATCGATTTCTCCAAGCCCGTGTTCGTCCTGGTAGACCGCATCGCCATCGGGCCGGACCTGCACCAGCGGCTGGTCGACACCATCGAGATCTGCTATCGCGAGGCGGGCGAAGTCATCTTTGAGAGCGCGTCCGGCGGAGATCGGCTGCGCTTCAACGAGAAGTTCCAGTGCAAAACGTGCCTCCTCGAGTTGGCCCAGCCGGAGCCCATCCTCTTCAGCTTCAACTCGCCCATCGGGGCGTGCCCGCGCTGCCAGGGGTTCGGCAACACCATCGATTTCGACATGGACCGCGTCATCCCCGGCCCGTCCCTCTCGCTCGACCAGGGCGCGGTCGAGCCGTGGACCAAGCCGAAGGCTCGCTCGTGGCTGGGCAATTTCCGCAAATCGGCGCGCGGGAAAGTGCGTTTCGGAGTTCCTTTTGCAGACCTGAAAGACGAAGAGCGCGAAACTGTCTACGATTTCATCCGCCGCTTCTTCGACCACCTCGAAACCAAGAAATACAAGCTGCACGTGCGCGTGTTTCTGAGCCGCTACCGGGGCTACGCGCAATGTCCCGAATGCAAGGGTGCGCGACTGCGCAAGGAAGCCCTCTACGTGCGCGTGGGCGGCCGCAACCTGGCCGAAGTAGTGCGCATGAACATCGCCGCGGCGCAGCAGTTTTTCGACGCGCTCGATCTGAGCCCGGAAGAGAGCGCCATCGCCGATAAGATCCTCGTCGAGATCCGCCAGCGGCTCAAGTTCCTCAACGACGTCGGGCTGGACTACCTCACGCTCGACCGCCTGGCGTCCACGCTTTCCGGCGGCGAGGCGCAGCGCATCCAGCTCGCTACCTGCCTCGGGTCGCGGCTGGTCGGCGCTTGTTACGTGCTCGACGAGCCTTCCATCGGCCTGCACAGCCGCGACACCGGGCGGCTGATCCGGATTCTCGAGGAACTGCGCGAGCTCGGCAACACCATTGTGGTGGTGGAGCACGACGCCGACGTGATGCGGGCGGCGGATCACATTGTCGATCTGGGCCCCGGCGCCGGCGAGCGCGGCGGGGAAATCGTCTTCGAAGGGCCTCTCGAGAAGCTGGTGGCCAGCGGCAATGGATCGCTCACCGCGCGCTATCTGCGCGGCGAGCTGCGCGTCTCCGTGTCGCGCGCCCGCCGCGCCATCCATCCCCAGCGCGTGCTGCGGATTTCAGGGGCGCGCGCGCATAACCTGAAAAACCTTGAGGTGGAAATCCCTCTCGGCATGATGGTGGCCGTCACAGGCGTTTCCGGATCGGGAAAATCGACCCTCGTGCACGACGTGCTCTACCGGTCGCTCCAAGCCATGCACCGGGTGCGGGAATCGGAGCAGGAGATCGATGCCGAAGGAGATCTCTCCGCTGGTTCGCAGTTGCCGTGCCGGAAGGTCGAGGGCGCCGAACGGATCGCGAGCACCGTCATGATCGATCAGTCGCCCATCGGGCGCACGCCGCGCTCCAACCCCGTCACCTACATCAAGGCGTTCGACACTATTCGCGCCCTGTTCGCCTCCACGCGCGAGGCCGAAAAGCGCGGATATACCGCCGGACACTTCTCCTTCAACATCCCCGGCGGCCGCTGCGAGGTCTGCCAGGGCGATGGCACCGTGACCGTCGAGATGCAGTTCCTGGCCGACGTCGAACTCGTGTGCGAGGAGTGCAAGGGCACGCGCTACAAGAGCGGCATCCTCGAGATTCGCTGCAACGGACTCAATATCCACCAGGCGTTGCAGCTCACCGTGCGCGAAGCCATGGACTTTTTCCGCGCCACCCCCAGGCTGGTGCACAAGCTGAAGGTGCTGGACGACGTGGGGCTGGGCTATCTGCGCTTGGGGCAATCGGCCACCACGCTCTCCGGCGGCGAGGCGCAGCGCGTCAAGCTGGCGGCCCACCTGGCTATGGCGAATTGCGAGGGCACCCTGTTCATCTTCGATGAGCCCACCACGGGCCTGCACTTCGACGACATCTCCAAGCTGCTGGCGGCCTTTCAGCGGCTCATCGAAAACGGCGGAAGCCTGATCGTCATCGAGCACAACCTGGACGTGATCAAGGCCGCGGATTGGGTGATCGATCTCGGGCCGGAAGGCGGCGCCCGCGGCGGCTACGTGGTGGCCGCGGGAACGCCCGAGACAATCGCGAAAGCCGAAGCCTCCTACACCGGCCGCTACCTGCGAGCGCTGCTGTAGGAGCGGAAGGCCTACAATCGTACAGAAGGCTCCGCCATGCGCTCCATCCTGTTGGCTGCGGTGTTACCCGCTCTCGTGGCCGCCGCTCCGGCGCTCGAAATCGTCCGGCCCATCGTCGCTCAAAGCGATGGGGGCGCTCCCACGCCCGTCAGCTACGAGCACGTCGCCGGCGAGACTCTGTTCTTCACCTGCCGCGTCGCGGGTTATTCGAAATCGTCCGAAGAGAAGATCGACGTGGCCTATTCGGTGCAGGCGTTCGATCCGAAAGGCGTCCCGATTGTGGAGCTGTACAAGAACGAGCTGGTCACGGAAGTCGCGCCCCAAGACAAAGAGTGGATGCCCAAGATCGAAACCGAGGTGCAGATTCCGCCCCTGGTGGCCTCGGGAACCTACAAGATCGTGGTCAAGGCCGAAGACGTGCTGGCCAAGACGGCCGCCGAGCTGGCGGTGCCGTTTCAGGTGCGCGGGCACGATGTCGAGCCGAGCGACACGCCGGTGGTGCGCAACTTCCGCTTCTTCCGCGGCGAAGACGACGAGCAGCCGCTCGACAAGCCCATCTACCGCCCCGGCGACGGCGTATGGGCCAGGTTCGACATCACCGGTTTCAAGTACGGCCCCAACAACCGCGTGGATGTGAGTTACGTGACTTCGGTGATTGCCCCCAGCGGCAAGGTGCTCTGGACGCAGCCCGAGCCAGCCATGGAGCAGTCGGAGTCCTTCTATCCCAAGCGCTACGTTGCCGCCTCATTTGGCATCAGCCTGCAGGGCAACATCCGTGCCGGCGAATACACCATAGCGGTCGACGTCAAAGACGCCCTCGGCAACCAGAACTGCGAGATCAGGCAGACGTTCACCGTTTCTCAGTAACAGCCCCTACGCGTTCACCCGCCGGCGCACCCCTTTTGTCGACTGCGTCAGTTAGTTAGTCCTGTGACCACAGTGAAGAAGGTCCCCGGCTTGCTCTGATTGTTGTAGCTCGCAGTCACCCAGGCGGGCGAAAACACTACGCCTTTCGTCGAGACCCGAAGCTCATCCATGGAAGCGGTGGACATCTGATTCGGCCCTGCCCTGCCATTAATCGCGGGCGCAAGCGTATTCACCATCGATGACGTAAGAGTGTTGCCGCGGATTGCCAGCAACTGGTTCACGCCATCGACATAGATTCGCATTCCTGCCACTGTACTGGTCCCCGAGTATGTAGCCACCACATAGTGCCAAGCCCCCATCGTCACGGGCGGCGTCTCGCCCCACGCCCAGCTGCTTTGGCTGCTGCCGAAAAGCCACAGCCCCAGGGTGGGGTCGCTGGCACTAGGTTGCTGCAAAAGCAGCCAGCCCGCGCTCGGGACGGCGGGGAACTTCGAAAACAGGGTTCCTACGGCATTCGACGCGAGCTTAAACCAGCCGGAAAGCGAGAACGAATCGGTTCGCTCGAAACTGAAGTTGGCGGGATTGGCGATACTGGCCCAGGTATTTCCCTCAAAATTCACGCTGCCGTCAATCTCGCCGGGCTGCTGTTGGCTGGCCTGCACCGCGCCATTCATGGTGGCATGATTGGCGTTCGCCGTCGAGTCGTTCATTTGCGGTGCAGCCCCCGCGGGGTTTTCCTTCAGGTGATACACGGCCATGAAGTTGCTGCTCCAGGTCGCGGAGGGCGTTGTCTGCGGGGTGGTCACGGAAGGCTGCCCGTACCACGCATAGATGACCGTTCCGTTACTCAGATTCGGTACATTCACCCAGAGGTTCACAGCTCCTGTCGCCGGCGTCCAAGTTTCGAACTCCCAGTTCAGCAGCATGGTTCCCGCCGCATCCGAAGTGAAAATCAGATCGCAGGGCACGGACGTCAGGTTATTGCCCACTGTCTGCGTGCACGTATTGGAGATCCTGCCGCCGTTAGCAGTTGTCGCGAAATCCGTGAAGGTCCCCGAGATCAATGCGGGGAAATTGGTCTGGGCGCTGGGCACCTGGCCGGCAGCAACGGTGAAAGTGGCCTGGTAGCTGTAGCCGTTGGGCCAAGGCGCCGAAGAAGAACCGCTCGCCGTGGTGGACTGGGTTGCGGTCGCCGAGGTGTAGTTGCTATCCGCCGCCCACGTTGCCGTGAGGGTACACGTGCCGGTGCCGCTTGTCATCGTAACTCTATTCCCCGAAATCGAGCAGGCGCCGCTCGCCGTGATAACCGCCGTGGTGCTGGCATTGGTGCTTGACGAGACCGTGAATATGGAGTTGTCTGGCGCGCTGGCAGGTGCTCCGGTAAAGGTCACAGTCGGCGCAATCTTGCTCGCCGTGGTGGACTGGGTTGCCGTCGTCGAGGTGTAGTTGCTGTCCGCCGCCCATGTTGCCGTGAGGGTACACGTGCCGGTGCCGCTTGTCATCGTAACTGTATTCCCCGAAATCGAGCAGGCGCCGCTCGCCGTGATAACCGCCGTGGTGCTGGCATT
>Ga0181538_10000197_pt1 | contig 69527 bp, 58 predicted proteins | sample PEATcosm2014_Bin_40_FD_119773 | JGI IMG/M metagenome (GOLD analysis project Ga0181538, IMG submission 119773) | Peatland microbial communities from MTU Mesocosm Facility, Houghton, MI, USA - PEATcosm2014_Bin23_30_metaG | ecosystem: Environmental > Terrestrial > Soil > Wetlands > Peat | place... | reverse complement strand
TTGGCAAAGAATTTGTGAACCACGGATTACACGGATTGCACGGATAATTTCTTCTCCCATCCGTGCTTATCAGCGTAATCCGTGGTTCAATCGGTTTTATTTGGTTGCGGCTCTGCCGCGCTGTGCTCTCGGGCTCTCTGCGGTGAAAGATCCGGATTAGTCATTCGGCACGGTGACGGTTTTGAGGAATCTGGAATTCGGATCGCCATTGATGGCACTGCGATCAACAATGAAGGCGTAACGGCGAGTGATCATGGGCTGGGGCGGCAGGGCGGCGTTCGTGGAGCCGGCGTTCTGCCAGCCTTGAACCTCGATGTAGATGGTGAACGTGTCGGATCGCGTGGTGATGAGATTGCTGATGCGGTTCAGAGTGAGGCAATCCGCCTGGTAGTCCTCCTCGTTGCCGAGCGGAGGATTCGGATTTGGTGAGCTCGTCTCAAAGCCGAGATCGGCCGGACTAAGCAATCCCAGCGCAGAACTCGGGGCAGGTGGCGGAGACGACGGGGAACCTGGGTTCCCGTTTTGAAATCCGGGAACCTGATTCAAATCAAAAATCGACATGAATGGCGCATGTGGCGGATTTGCTGAGGTGCCATCGCCATCCCGATAGAGCACAATTTTCTGCGCGATTTGCTGATTGATTGAGGCGGATCCCGATGTAGTGCTCGGAACGAAGGGCAACATGCTGAGGACCTTCCATGACGCGGTGTTGATATTCACCAATCCCTCAGTGCCGACGTTGTCCTGATGGGTCTGATCAGGTGCCGTCGCGTCAACCGTTAGGGTCGGAGTTGGAGGAATCTGACTCGTGTTCTGTGGCGGATAGGCGAATGTTGGAAGTCTTACGGGTGTCGAGGTAGCGTTAGCATAAACGCTCGTGGAAAGATTCGGATCAAAATTCGGCAAATAAGCGTCGGTGCTGGATTGCACCGTCAAGTAGTTGAAAAGATTTCTCGCCCAGGCGTAGTAATCGGGCAAGTTGGTCGTTCCTGCCTGCAACTGTGTAACGTAAGAAGCGGATGCGGCCATCGGAACAAATCGACCGATGTTTTGGGCTAGGTCCTCGGCCGGAATGCTTGTTTCGACAGCGGCAAGGGAACAATCCATGGGGAGCGAATTCATTTCGAGAAACGCGGTGGGTCCATAGGGCAAGGTTATATCGGTTGCACCTACGACGCGTATGCGATAGGCGCCGATAAAGGGAATGTCGAGCATATCGCCGTTGCGGGAGAAACCGCCCAAAGGATGGTAAAATGGCGTAGGGGCAGCATTATAAGGCGGATTGGGTGGAGTGACGGGAATCACGCCGTTAGCAACGTCCGGAACGACGACCGGATTGGGGAAATGCGACGAATAACCGGATCCCACATTAGCGACGTTGTAAACCTGCACGGGCGGGAAATCATTCGGGAAATTACCCCATGTGGTCGTTCCTGGCGAAGGTTGCGTGGAGGGCGAAGGTCGGGTGGAGGAGTAGCCCGCGGCTGAGGTCGTGGGGTCAAATACGGGACTCTTTGCGTTGGCTACGATTTGTGAATATGTACCGGTTTCGCGCGGCCCGGCGGCGAAGCCGTTGTAACCGCCGGGATACGTAGTCTTGAAGCGGTAATTTCCATTGGCATCATTGCCGGCCGCGCGAACATAATGCCAGACCGCGTAACTGCCTCCTGTCGGTTGTTGTTGGAGGTTCGTGAAGTCGTAGGAATCGACGGGGACCAAATCCGCGGTATTATTAACCTCATCGAAGCTTTCACTACCCGCCGCGTTGGGGTTTGCCGGGTCAGTGTACTGCGTAAGTGTTCCATCAGCGCGTCGCGGGCGCAGAAGAACCAGTTCACCACCAATCGAGGGCGTAGTTTGACCTGGCGCGACGACGGTCGCACCCTGGATTACAGTTTCAAGGAAGGGCATATATACGTCCGCGTACATGGTGCCGCCCATCGTGCTCGGTTGAGTCGCAGGAGAAGGGGGAATGGCAGGACCCGTCCATGTTCCTGAGGGTGCGGTGGAACCAAGCGTGGGAAGAATTCCGCTGTCAACGGGGCGATATGCTGCGGCATTTGAGTCGGGCTGGGTGGTCGGCGCACCGGGATTAGTGTAATTGCAATTCTCAATCAAGAGATATCCGCTCGGTTGAATGACGACCGGAGTGGTGCCCGGGGGGGCGATCGTACCAATCGTGGTCAGTTGAAGCTTCGGATAGGTGCCGCTATTCGCCGTTATCTGGCGGTTGATATATGCCAACGTCCAATTAGCGAGTGTAAGGGGCACCGGGTACGGATTGAACAGCACGACGGCAACATAGCCTCCTTTATTGAGAGTCGAACTAGTCCCGGACGGATCAGTTCCCGCGTTGGTATTGACGTAAACTTCCGAAATGAACGGCTGCGGGGCATTGCTGTAGACACGCGCCTCGACATCCGTTGGAACCGGTGTAACACCGGCCGAAGGGGCAACCCAGGCGTTCTTTAGGATGATCGTTTTACTGACGATGTTCTGGGAATTGTCGCGCAGGCCAAGCGTATTCGCGGCCGCAATTGCCGCGCGCAATAACATTGCGTTTGTGTTGGTGGCCCCTTTTCCTCCGTTGTTGATAGCGGCAGACGCGGGCGGATCAAGCTGGGTAGCGTTCGGCGCGACGCTTGCTGTTGGATCACGCAGCGGGGAGCGAAACTCAAATTGGGGATTTGTGTACGTGCCATCATATATGCCATTGGGATCGTCTGTGGTGAGGTACCCAAACGGCGTCGCATTGGATGGATTTCCGGCCATCACGGACCAGAAAGCGCGAAAGAGTTCGCGGAAGGTGGCGGTATTGACATTAGCCTTCACTGGATTTGCGGACCAGGGCTGAAGTTGCCAGAAGGCCGTGAATGGATAGCTCGTGCCCGATACGGTGACGGTGGTGGTGAGATTGGCGCGGGACGGAGCGGTGGGAGTATTACCGGAGCTCACCGCGTAGACATAAATATAGGTGAGGTTGTCCGTACCGACAACGATATCGTTTAACTGATACGTCGTGCCGCTGCTCCACGCCCCCTTGTAGTGCCCTTCGTTCACAGTGGCGGGGGCACCCATATACGGCAACATATAACTAGGAAGAATCGGGTCGTAAATCGATGTCAGCCCCGCGTAGATATTAGGGTAGCTCGGGGTAGCGCCGCTGTTATTGTTGTACACTTGCTGGATATAATTGGAAACAGGGTTGCGACTCACGAGTAGAGGGCGGATGGGCTGCGCGCCCGGGGTTGCGCTGTAGTCAAGGGGAGCGAAGGCATAGTTAAAATTGTCATTGAACCATGTGGCTACGTCGGTGGATGGATTGCTGCCATAAGGAATATACTGATAGTATTTGGCAGGATTTCCGCCGGAAGGGGCCTGCCAATAGGAAAGGGAAAACGGCAGAAAATTCTCGATCAGGCTCGAAGGAGTTCCCGAAAGGGTGGCTTCGGGATTGACGAGACAGAAGTGGTATGCCAATGCCGCCTCGTCGGAGAAGGGCATTGGCTGATACCGCTGGCTGCTAGAATAGGTGTTGTATCCGGGATTCGCCACGCGACGGACGAATTGTTGGTAGAAGGCTTCGCCCTCACTGATGAAGTTGCAATCATTCGTATTATTCGTAGCGCCGGAGCTAACAGGGGGCGATCCACGATCAAAAGCTTGGGGCGGAGTGTTACTGTTAATCGCGGTTTCGTCGAACGGATTATATCCGGCGGTGGGCGTAGCGGAGTTGATTTGGTTAAAGCGATACGCATTGAGACCAGGCAGCGCCGAAGCCCCTGAACTGGGACGTTGGTTCAGGTTGATCGTGGGATTGATGGTCCCGGACGGAGTGCCGCCGGAGCCCGACGATGAATAATTGTAAATGTCATTTGTGTTGATGAGTTCCTGTAACCCAACGCTGGTCTGGAAAAGATTCCAAATATTGTTGGTGGCTGTCGCGGTGCCGCCGCCACTGGCGTAGCTGGTATAGACATAATCCTGATCGCGGCTCCAAGCCGTGTTGGCGTTGATGGCAGAGTTGTTGTCTATGATCCGAACGGCGGCGAACCAGGTCAGCCCGTCAAGGCTTGCGCCGGGGATGCGAAAGAATAGGGAATCAGCTATGCCATCGCCATCGGCATCGCCGGCGACATGCGTGTACGTACCATCTGTGAGGGCTGGAACGTAATAGCTCGGCGTCGATGCGCCTATAGGCATCCCGACAAACTTGGGTGTCATCGGACCAACTAGCGGAGTATTAGCCCAAAGGGAAATCACTCCGGCGGTCGGATCTTCAAACGGAGTTGCGAGGATGGACGCGGGATATAATACGCCGCTGGAATTGACCTGAACGGATTGCGATATGGATTGCCAAATCGGGTTTCCAGCCGTATTTTGTGTCGGGATTCGAATTGCAAGCCAGGGATCGCTGCCTGCGGCGATGACGGGCAAATGACCGTTCAAAGGCTGCCATCCGGTGGGCGTGTCGACTATAGCTCCAAGAGCTGCGCTGTTGCCTTGCGGGATGTAGTGGAAAGTCGGACTAAGAGCGTTGCTTCCGATGTCGCCCTGGATGTACGAAGGGACGTTGGGGGCGACCGGTGGGCCAGTCGTTCCAGGCGGAGCGGTGTGGGCTTCGCCCTGATAGAAGCTGCGGTTGAGGATCGCTGTGGCACCTGTATTTCCGCTGTAGGCCGTATTGCCGTGCAGATCGCCGAAGGTGTCGTTCAGGTCATCGACGATGACGCCTTCGCAGATTTTGGAGATGCCGCTGAGCATGGTGTCGACGTCGGAGTTCAGGACGTTCTGGGCGGAGGCGACGCGGGCGGAGCGGGTGGTCGAGATGTAGGCTGCGCCGAGAATGGCCAGCAGAAGAAGCAGGACGATGACGATGATTAATACGGACCCCGGCTTGGCGCGGCGAAATCGGCGGTCTAGGGCGACGAATATGGTTTTTATAGACAGCATGGGTTTATACCTAGTTGCAAGTGCAAGTTGCAAGTGCAAGTGGGGGCTGGGAAGTGCAAGGGAAGTTGCAAGTTGCAAGTGCAAGTTTGTGCTTGTAACTTGCCGCTTCCTCCTAACTTGCACTTGGTACTTGTAACTTGTCACTTCCTAAGGCACTTGTCACTTGCCACTTCCTCCTAACTTGTACTTGCTACTTGCAACTTGTTACTTCCTCCATCACTTCAGCCGAAAGACGTACTCGTACCAGGGTCCGTCCTTGACCTTATTATTCGGATCGTCCACCTTGATGAGAATGCGAATCATGGCCGGCATGTCGTCGTGCCAGGCGGCAACGTATCGGGGAGGATTGTTGGGGTCGTTGAAGGCGATTTTGTTACCGCTGGCAAGCGGGGTGGGAGCGGTTAGGTATGAGCCGTAATCGCGTGTTGGATCGAAATTCACGTCCACTTCCCAAGGCGGGACATAAAGCGTGGGGGGGTTAACGCCTTTGTTGAGAAACATGGTGTAGTAGTCGCGCAAGGGGATGACATCGGTGAAATAGTTCAGCACGCCAGCGGCTGTGGGATCGTCGTTCGTAGTCGTGGGGTCGTATCCGCGGATGAGAACGAGTGGGCTACCGCTGGTGCTATCGCCGGCGTGGGCTGTGCCGGTGGAGCTCCGTGGCATGCCGTACCAGCGGATGTGCTTGTTGCCGTTGGCATCAACGTAAAAGTCAATTTGTCCATCGGGGCCGAGGCCTGTCATCGCACCATACTTGGGGTCCGTGGGGCCGTTATTATTCTGCTGCATGTAATCCCCGGCATACTCGACGACGAACTGGCTGCAATGCTGGAGGAAATAGGGGGCCATCTCGGCGAGGGAGGCGGCGGTGACGGGGGTAGAAATCGTCGGATTACACTGGGGGCGGTTGTACCAGAGGCCGGGGTCGATTCCTTGCGGGATGTAGGGCGGGGCTGCGGTATTCGGAGTATTAGAAAATGCGCCGGTGGTCGCATATCCCGGCACGGCTCCATAGTAGCTTAGGACGTACGGGGGAAAGAGAACTGGGTCGGGTGGGGCAGCGGCGGGACGTGGATAGGGCTGGGGCGGAGTAGCGGTGCTTTGAGTCATCGGAAGCGCGTAAATCAGCGGATTCCACCAGAGAGAGGCGCCGGTGTTACCGGCGCTCTGGTAGGGGAGGATCGCGTTAGCGATGAGGCGGTCGAAATATTCGGGCGTGATGCCGGCAACGTCGTAGCGGGAGGATTGGAATTGCGTCGCGCCGTTGCCGTCGAAGCTGCCGTAACTGAGCGGGGGCAGGACTGCGCCGAACGCAGAAGTTTTGGTGATTCCACTTTGAGCCGTCCATGCGGTGATGCCTGCGGGGTTCGAGGGGGGCGGATAGGGATAGTCCGGAAGCGTGATCGCGGTATTGGGATCCTTCAGGAGCGTGACTCGGCGGGTGAGAACCCAATCGGATGCGTACGCGCCGATGCGCGGGACGCCGGCAAGCGGGACACCGGCAATGTTGGAAGTTCCGTAGTAAACGCCGGTCGTTGCGTTTGGGAGGCCCGTGGGGCCGTAGAAGGCGGTGAGATCATTGGACGGCAACGCGGCGTGGCCATATTCGATGAAGGCGTCATTGGACGAATCGGAAGCGTAATACCTTCCATCCGGGCCGGAGCGGCGTTGGTATAGGGCGTGAGCGAAAAACTTAAGCATATCGGCGCGGTGATTGCGGCCGTTCAAAGTGGCGGGGGAGACGTATTGCGTGGGGGCGACGGTCATGGACTTGGGCGTGGTACCGAAGGGGCCGACGTATGCGTAGTTTCCCGCGTTGTCGGTGACGATGATCGTGGGATCGGAGCTGGTCTTGGCATCGTCGGAGTTGAGGAATTGGGTGACGAGCTGGCTGGAGATGATGAAGCACGGGGGGTTCTTCGAGACGTTGCGAAGATCGTCGAAGATCATCGGCTGAGTGGCCTGGCTGTCGCTGTTGATGCTGTTGAGGGCGTTACCGGCGCCGACGGCGTCGGTGGCGGTGCGGAAAACGTAGTTGATGCCGACGATCAGGATCAGAACCATGGCCAGGGAGAGCATTAGCTCCACAAGGGTGAAGCCCTTGTGGGAAACTCGAAATCCGAAATTCGAATGACGAATGAAATTCGAAATCCGAATGACCGAATGCGCATGGTTTCGAATTTCGAGTTTTGAATTTGATTGGGGTCCCCGGCAAAATTCCGCCGGGGCCCCGTCATTCGAGTTTCGAGTTTCGAGTTTCAAGTGTTTTCTTTGCATCAGTTATTCGCCGTGTTGACGCGGATGAAAGCGGATGCGACGCCGATGTCCTGGTTGGGGCCGGAGAAGGGGCCGGTGAATTCGCCGCTGCCGCCGGGGTCGGGCATGGGGGCGGCGCCCATTAGCCAGATATCAGGGGTGAATGCCGGGCTTCCTGTGGAGACGGCAATATTGTCGGCGGGCGTGATGTCCCAGCCTGGTTGAAGCGTGAAAATCTGGTACGGGGTGCTCGGAAGCGTGTAACCGGAGGGAAGAACGGCTGTGCTGGCAGCGTTGCCGAGGCGGAAGAATCTCCCGACCAGGTTTGCGGGGGTTCCGCTGTTGGTGTCAGCAACCAAGAGAAACGCACCGGTCGCACCGTTTGGTCCGCCACCCCCGGTGCCGGGGCCTGTGGAGGCGCTGTAGGTGGGGAAATTCTGCAGTACGACGGTGGTGGTGCCATCCTGATTGTAGAAGAACGCAGCTTGAATGGACTTGGCGGCGGTTGGGGCGGCAAGAGGTGAGTTTCCATAAGTGCTCGGTGGAACCGGCGGGGGGATGGGACCGGGGATTGTGTTCGCAACGGAAGTATAAAGGTAGTTAGGGAAATTCGGGTTTTGCAATGCGATCACGTAGACCTGCGCGAACGGGCTGGTGATGGAATCGCGGCGATAGAAGCCGACCCATCCATAACGATGGTCCGCGGTGAAAAAGGAATCGGCGCCAAGGGCGGCCATCAGACCGTTGTTGTTGCCGGGCGTCGTTAGCATATTGTTTGACGCCGGGTTCGTTGTGATTGCCCAGACTTGGGGAGCGGCGATGGAGCCGGTGGCTGGGAACAGGGCGTTGGAACCCATGCTGTCCGCGACGGCCTGGATTTTTTTGATGGCGTCGCGGGCGATGGCGGTGCCTTGGGTTTCGTCGGAGACGGCGGCGGTTTGCTGGATGGCGACGGGGAAGACGCCGGCGATCATGATGAAGCCGATGCCGAGAAGAATCACGGCGAAGAGGACCTCGATAAAAGTAAAGCCGGGGGAAGTGCAAGTGGCAAGTGCAAGTGGCAAGTTGGGAGTTGCGAGCGTGGACTTGCACTTGCAACTTGGTGCTTGCAACTCCTCCTGCACTTGCAACTTGTAACTTGCAACTATCTTCATCATTTCGCCTTCAATAAAGAGCCGCTGTTTGGACTGACGAGCATCGCGGTGCCGTTCTGGTCGATCCAGGATTCTTCGATGAATTTGTCGGCGGCAGACGGTTGGGGGACGCCGCCGGGATAGGCGGCGGTGTAGAGAGTATAGTTCATGTCCCAGTCGGTAAACTGCAAGCCATCGCCGGGAACGAGCGCGGTCGCCGAGGCGTGTTGGTTCAAATAGGCGTCGCGATCGTAAACGACGAGGCCGACGGAGGATATCAGGGGAATATGCTGAGAAGCAACGCTGATGTTGCTGCCCAAGTCACTTGAGTTCATTCCGATTCGCTGGGCGATCAGGTTCTCGCCGAGTGTGGAGGTTTTAGTAAACAGTTCACTATAGGGAATGGCAAAGGGAATGGATGCCAGCGTGCCGTCAGGGTTGAACATGATGGCGCCCAGACGAAGATAACGGTCGATCGACCAGGCAAAACTGTTGGGGTTCCACACACCCGGAGAATATTGATTGGAACTGTTGTAATTGTTGTAGGCATAGGTGTTGTTGTTCAACGCGACGCCGACGCCTTTGGGTAGAAGAACGATGTCGCGATAGAAGATATAGTTTCCCGCGGTGTTGGGGTCGGGGTTGTTCACCAACTCAATTGAATTAACGGAGCCGTTATCAGGCAACGGCAATGGAGAGGGCTTAGGTTGAAAATGTGAAGTGTAGGCGTAACTGGTTGCGGAGCCGCTGGTGAGGGGATAGGGAAGCTGCCACAGCGTTTGCACCTGTACTTCGGCCATGGCGGTTTGTTGGGATTTGGGGTCGAGGAAGAAGAAGACGCCGATGATTTGGCGGTTGTAGATGGCGTCGGTGCGGGCGTTGGACAGGAAGGCGGAAATCTGGTTCTGGGCGGCGGCCAGATTGGTGCCGCCCATCAGGGCGTTCCAAACCGGGATGGCGATGGCCAGGACGATGATGATGATCGTCAGGACGGTGATCATCTCGATGAGGGTGAAGCCCGCTGCGCGGGAAATTCGAAATTCGAAATTCGAATGACGAATCAAATTCGAAATCCGAATGACGAAACGGCCCTGGCTTCGAACTTCGAATTTTGAATTTGATTCGAGTTTCGGGTTTCGAGTTTCGAGTTTATCCAACGGGCTTTTCATGGCTCAGTTCTGGAAGGAGTAAATGTTGTCGTCGGTCATGAGGGACTGCTGACTGGAAGTCGCTGTTGCCCACGTATTGCCGTGCGCGTTGCTCATATCGCCGTCGGGGCCAGCGGAGACAAAAAAGGGTTTATAGGGGTTGGCGACAGCGGATGGCGGAGTCCAACCATTTGGCTGCACTTGTTCGCTGGTGATGACCTGAGTTAGACCGCCGTTGTCGGCCGGATCAACGAAAACGCCGGTGAGGCCGCCACCAGGGACGAAGATGATCACGTTGCCCCAGGCATCGAGAAGCAGCGGAACGCCGGTTTTGGGATCCTTTAGTACCTTGCTGGCAGGGAGGTTGTTCAGGATCGTCTGATTCTCGTGGATCGTTAGCATCGCTTGCATGATTACCAGGGTATTCTTTAAAGCTGTGGAGTATGCGACGTAGGGTTCGTTGGGGTTGTAAATTTTTAAGCTGGGGTCTAAGTTCGGGGGCATATTGTCGTCTGGAGCGCCGGGCGAGGTCAGGCCCGGCGCTTGCTCTTGCCCGGTGGACCAGATCAACGATCCAGTAGCGCCTGCGGCGCTCAAAGCGTCGATGCTGCTTCCCTTGGGATAATTGGTGGCGGGATTGATATACAGCTTCGTCGCCTGCCGGTAATTCTCAAACATCGTCTTGCAGGTTTCGAGCATGGTTTTGGTATCGCGTTCCCTGGCCTGGGCGGTGACGAGCTTGGCGCCGGCGAAGAAGAGGCCCATGAGGATCAGGATGATGCCGATCACCACGAGGAGTTCGATCATGGTGAAGGCGGTACGAAGAGGTGCAAGTTGCAAGTTGTTAGTTGCAAGTTGAAGACGGGGTGGTTGCTCGCATCTGGCAACTTGCAACTTGTAACTTGTAACTTGTAACTTCTTCTTCATGTTTCCGCCTGCTGAATGATTCGCGTTGTCTTGTGGGTGGGGCAAGGGCGTGGGCAACTGATTATTGCGAAACATCGCCGAAACTCGTGATGTCGTCGGAAGTTCCGTAAATGCCGTCGGGGCCGGCGGAAATCAGGATGAAATGATCGACGGCCCGGGGACGGCCGGTGTAATTGGGATAACCTGGATCGGTTGAATCGGTCGGCGGAATTGAAGCGTTCATAAAATAAGGAAGAGCGTTGTTGGGGGCGGTGGATGAAACGGTACCGATTGGCGGCGACCTGAGGATACCAATCAGATTGTGGGTGATTGGATTCCCGCTGCTGTCGTTGGCCGGCAATCCGATGTGGGAGTAGGTGTAGGGCGTAATGTCGCGAAGATCGTATTGATAATACGCGTAGCCGTTGTTCTGGTTGTCCAGGACGTATTGGCCGTTTTTTCCATTGTCCCAAACAATTCCCTTGGCACCGGTTCTGGCCCGCAGATAGAGGATTGGCAATGGGCCGGGGGTTGGGAAGCGATCGACAAATACGGGGATGGGGCAATCGCCGGCCGCAGTGCCGGCGGGGTCGGTGAACGCGGTGCCGGTGAATGTCGTGCCGCCGCCCAGATTCTGGTACGCGCCGGTGGTCTGAACGTTCTGTCCGGAGTTGATCTGGCACCACATGAGGTAGTTCGATCCGGCAGGAAAGAAGGATGGCGTACGGGATGGATTATTGGGATTCAGGCTCATCGGTCCGAGGCCGACTTCAGCGGGGGCGAATGCAACATTTGGGGGATTGGCCGGAGTGGTTGGCCTCAAACCGCCCATCAGGCCCAGGACGAGGTTTTGCGCGCCGGTGACGGTCCATTGCGGGTTCGTATAATTTGGATCGCTGCTTAGGGCGCTGGGCGCTCCATTGAAATAAAGCTGCGTCAAAGTTGGGGCGCCGCTGGGGCTGCCGATGGTGCTAGTAGCGACGTTGCCGGCTGTGTCGTCATTGCTGAACGGTCCCGGATACGCGTGGAACGTGGAATAATACTGGTCGCAGGCGTTGGAAAGTTGGCTGATTTCGTTTTGGGTGTCGGCGACGTAGGCGATGCGGCGTATGCGGCCGACGACGGGCAGGAGGATGCCGATGAGGATGGTGATGATGCCGATGACTACCAGGAGCTCGGTGAGGGTGAAGCCGGGGAGGAAGTTGCAAGTTGCAAGTTGTGAGTGCAAGTTGGGGAGATTGCTTGCAACTTGTACTTGAGGCTTGCACTTCTTGTTTGGAGTTTCGAGTTTGGCTTGCATGGGGCCTCAATAATGTCGGTCATTCGCCATTAGTCGTTGGTCATTCGTCACTTGCGGGGGGTGGCCGGCGGCTGATCGCAGTTGCACGGTGGCCGTGTGACTGACCGTATTCTACGGGATGTCCAGTTGAATTCCGAAGGGGTTGTGGGCGGGTTTGCCGCAAATGACCAATGACAAGTGACTAGCCCGGCTAATTCAGAGGAACCACGGATTTCACGGATAACACGGATAAATCAGAACCGTTCCGAAACCGCGATGCGCGCAGTGTGCGCGCCGCAGAAAAGCATGGAATCGATCATAAGTGATTTCCAGCGTTGAGTATCCGTGATATCCGTGTCATCCGTGGTGAATAATCCGGGCTAATGAAAAATGACCAATACCAACGACAAATGGAATTGCAGTGGATGAGCCGATTGAAGTCTCTTAATCTCAGTGGCCATGGCGCAAACCACGATTGCCCAAGCGATGCAAACCGCGGTCCGGCATCACCAGGCGGGGAGCTTGGCGGAAGCGGAGCGGATTTATCGGCAGGTCCTGGCGCAGCAGCCGGATCATGCGGATGCGTTGCATCTGCTGGGGGTGCTGGCGGCACAGGCGGGGCGGTCGGACGCGGCGGTGGAATTGATCCGGCGGGCGATCGCGATTTGTTCAACCAATGCGTTTTATTACAGTAACCTTGGCAACGCGCTAAACGTCGGGGGGAAACTCGATGAGGCGATCGCGGCCTACCGGCAGGCGATCCGGATCAAGCCTGATTACGCGGAAGTACACAACAATCTCAGCCAGGTGTTGATGGGCAACGGGCAATTGGACGAGGCGATCGCCGCCTGCCGGCAGGCGATTCGGCTTCAACCTGAATTTGCCGAAGCACACTGGCAATTGGGGAATGTCCTGAATGCCAAGGGACACGGTGAGGAAGCGATCGCGGCGTATCGGGAGGCGATTCGGATCAAGCCGGATTATGTTGACGCGTACTTCAGCCTGGGGATTGTGCTACAGGCGGGGGGACATCGTGAGGAAGCGATGACGGCGTATCGGCAGGCGATTGGGACAAGGGCTGATTATGCGGAAGCGCACAACAATCTGGGCATCGCACTGGTGGACGCGGGGCAAGGGGATGAGGCGATCGCGGGGTATCGGCGTGCGATTGGGATCAAGCCTGATTACGCCGATGCGTACTACAACCTGGGGGTCGCGTTGCAGGCCAAAGGAGAACGTGACGAGGCTATCGCGGCGTATCGACAGGCCATCGCGCTCAAGCCGGATCTCGCGCTGGCGCACAACAACCTCGGCAACGCATTGAAGGAGATGGATCGGCTGGACGAGGCGGTGGCTTGCTATCGGCAGGCGATTCGGCTGAAGCCCGATCTTGCCCCGGCGTACAGCAATTTGGCCAACGTGCTGACGCGCATCGGGCCGGTTGACGAGGCGGTCGCGGCGTTTCGGCAGGCGAACCTGCTCAAGCCGGATGATGCCCAGGGGCACAGCGATCTGATTTACGCCCTCCTTTTCCATCCCGGTTACGACGACAGAATGATCCGTGAGGAGTTGGGCCGCTGGAACCAACGGCACGCCGACCCGCTCAAGAAATTATTTCAGCCACACCACAACAATCGCGATCCGGAACGTCGTTTGCGAATCGGATATGTCTCAGCGGATTTTTATGCTCACGCCTCCGCCTTTTTTCTGCTGCCTCTGTTCCGCCGGCACGATCGGCAACTGTTTGAATTGTTTTGTTATTCGCTGGGGGCCAATTCGGATAGAGACACGCAACGAATGAAGGAACAAGTTCAGAACTGGCGCGCGGCCGCGGGGTTGACGGATGCGAAAATCGCGGCACAGGTCCGCGAGGACCAGATCGACATTCTGGTCGATCTGAAACTGCATACGATCGATAACCATCTTCTGATCTTCGCGCGGAAACCCGCGCCCGTGCAGGTGAGTTGGCTGGGTTACCCGGGCACGACGGGAATGGACGCGATGGACTATCGGCTGACCGATCCATACCTGGAACCTGCGGGGCTTGAGGATGTTTGTGGTTCGGAGCGGGCGTTCCGCTTGCCGGATACGTTTTGGTGTTACGACCCGCTCACGAGCGAACCGGCGGTCAATGCGCTACCGTGCCGGGAGAAGGGATTGATCACCTTCGGCTGCCTGAATAATTTTTTCAAAATAAACGACGAAGTGGTGACGCTGTGGGCGGGGGTTCTTAACGCCGTCTCCAACTCGCGACTGTTGCTGATGGCGCCGGAGGGAAATTCGCGCCGGCGCGTGCTGGATCGGCTGGGCCGGGAAGGCATCGGCCCCGACAGGGTGGAGTTTGTGCCAAGACAGTCTCGCCTGGGGTATTTGCACCTTTATCATCGCATTGACATCGGCTTGGATACCGCGCCGTGCAACGGCCACACAACCAGCCTGGACTCATTTTGGATGGGAGTTCCGGTCATCACGTTGGTGGGACAGACCGCGGTTGGACGAGCCGGTTTGTCGCAATTGACCAACCTGGGCCTGCCGGAACTCATCGCCCAGACGCCGGAAGGATACTCGCAGATCGCGGCCGCCCTGGCGGGGGATTTGCCGCGGCTGTCGGAGCTTCGCCGGACGCTGCGAGCGCGGATGGAGGCGTCGCCGCTGATGGATGCACCGCGTTTCGTCCGCAACATCGAAGGGGCGTACCGGCAGATGTGGCGGAAGTGGTGTGCGTAGGCCTCGGTTGCACCGAACTACAGGGTGGGCTTGCGTTAACGGTAGATTGCGTGTCCGGGGGGGTGGGGGTACGTGACGCATTCCGATGTTCGACCCCCACCCCAACCCTCCCCCTGAGTACATGGGGAGGGGGGAATTCATTGCAGAAAGTGAGACGCACCCGGGGTTGGGGGTTTTGTTTTGGTTCTTTTGATTTATCGGGAGATTTTGGTAGGTTTAATCGCTTCATGCAATGCCCATTTTGCGAGGCCGAGAAGGAAAGTCTGAAGGTCATCGATTCGCGCAGCTGCGAGGGCGGGAAAGCGATCCGCCGGCGGCGGCAATGCGTGGCCTGCGGGAAGAGATTCACCACCTACGAGAAAGTGGAGCAGCATATCCGGCTGAGCGTCATCAAGAAGGACGGACGGCGGATGCCGTGGGACCAGAAGCGGATTTACGTGGGTTTGGAGCGGGCGTGCTTCAAGAGGCCGGTGGCTCAGAGCGAATTGCAGAGGATTGTGGAGGAGGTTGAAGAAGAGGTTTTCAAGGGCTACGACCGCGAGGTGGCATCGGAGGTGGTGGGAAGATTGGTGACGGAGAAACTTCGGCGGGTGGATCAGGTGGCGTACGTGCGATTCGCCAGCGTTTACAAGCAGTTCAAGACGCTGGAGGAGTTGGTGGAGGAAGCGAAGGCGGTGATCGAATCGAGGCGGTATGAGGACCCGAGCCAGGGCGAGTTGTTCGGGGACGTCAAACCACCACCGGCGCCGGATGGGGACGGGGAGAATGGAATGGGGAGCAAGGGGAGGAGAGGACGGGGGAAGATTGGGAAGCAGGCGGCGGTGGTTGTTCCTTCCGTTGTTAGCCAATAGTCATTGGTCATTTGTCATTGGTCATTAGTCATTTGTGGTGAAAATCGGGAGCGGTTGGAGTGGCAAAAGACCAAATGACCAATGACTAATGACAAATGACCAATGACTAATGACTAAAGACCATTTAGTCCGATAAATTTTGGAGGCCAATTTATGCGGCGATGGCGTTGGTGCCTGGTGATATTGGCGGGAATGGCGAGCTGCGCGGCGAAGACGGCGCCGCCGGCGCCCAAGGAGCCGCTGTATCCGAACTTGCCGTTGCAGCAGGTTCCGAATTTCATGAGGGGGACGCTTTACGAGCAGGTGCGGTTCACGGGGCTGGAAGAGTTGCCGGTGTATGGGTACGGGCTGGTGGTGAATTTGGACAACACGGGGGATAGCCGGGCGCCGTCGGCAGTGCGGGATTACATCGAAAGGCAATTGAACATTCGGGGATTCGGAAGCTCGATGATGGGGACGTATCAGAATCTCACGCCGGAGGAGATCCTGAAAGACAAGCGCGTGGCGATCGTAGTGGTGGAGGGCCGGATTCCGGTGGGGGCGCGAATGGGGCAGAGCTTCGACGTGATCGTGCGGGCGATGGAGCGGAACAATACCAAGAGCTTGGCGCACGGCGATTTGTACGAGACGGATTTGAGCGACGTCGGACTGATGGAGCCGCAGTCGATCGGGGTTCGGCAGCAGGCGTACGCGCCTGGGGGGCCGGTGTTTGTGAATCCGGCGTACGCGATGAGCGAAGGCGCCAGCACGCGGCCGGGGTCGGCGGCGTCGTTGCGGAGGGGGACGGTTTTGAACGGCGGGGTTTGCCGGTTTGACCGTCCGATCAATATGCAGATTCGCCGTCCGCAGGCGAGCACGGCGCGGTTGATCGAGCAGGTGATCACGGATCGCTGGGAATCGCCGACGCAGATGGCGGGGTGGCTTCACAACAACGAGGACGCCGTGGTCGTCAAGGCGGAGAACGAAGGGCTGGTGGAGGCGTTCGTTCCGCCGCAATACAAGGGGAATTGGAAGCATTTTCTGGGGGTGGTATCGCATTTGTATTTGAATCAGTCGGCGGAGTTTCAGGCGAGGAAGGCCCGGGAGTTGGTGGCGTTGGCGGAGGGGCCGGGCGCGCCGCTGGCGGACATTTCGCTGTGCTGGGAGGCGATGGGAGACGAGCAGTTGCCGGTGTTTGAGCCGCTGATCGCCGATGCGAATCCCGACGTGGCGTTCGCGGCGGCGCGGGCGGCGGCGTTTCTGGGAAGTGGGCCCGCGCGGCAGGCGCTGGTGCGGATGGCGGTGGATCCGGCGCAGCATAACCAACTGGACGCGGTGCGGATCCTGGGCGAATTGCCGGATTCACCGGAAGTCGATAGTGCCATCGCGGAGTTGCTCGATTCGGACCGGGCGGACGTGCGCATCGAGGCGTATCGGCTGCTGGCGGCGAATTCGGATTTGCGGAGCGGGTCGAAGGAGAATGAGGATTCGGGCGTTTGGCGGCACTATGGGGTGTTGAGCTATGACGTGAACCATCGGTTTATGCTGGACATCGTTCCGAGCGCGGGGCCGCCGATGATTTATGCGGCCAGCACGGGGGTGCCGAGGATCGCGGTGATCGGGCATCAGCTTTCGCTGCGGACGCCGCTGACGTTTACGGCGATGGACGCGCGGCTGAGCATTACGTCGAGCGACGGGACGAAGCTGCTGACGATGTTCTATCGCGATCCATTGGCGCGCGATCCGGCGAAGGCCCAGACGCACAACGATTTGCCGGAGATTCTGGCGCGGCTGGGCGGCGAGGGGCCGGCCGATGCGCAGCAGCGATTTAATTTCAGTTTCGGGGACGTCGTGGCGATCGCGCAACAGTTGGTGTCGCAGCACAACGTGTATGGAACGAGCGTGGCCGACAACGGCCAGCGCGAATGCCTCTTCGAGCTGGAGCATCCGAGCGTGGAGGCGGACGATTGGACGAGCATTCCGAGCGAGAATCGGGAAGGGCGTCCGCAGGGCGACGGAAGCGTCCTGGCGGGGCAGGGAAACTAAGGTGGAATGAAAATGGATTGCCGATTGCCGATTGCCGATTGCCAATTGCCGATTGGAAGAGGAGCATTCGCAACTGCCTCTTCATCAATTGGCAATTGGCACTCGGCAATTGGCAATTGGCTTTGGATCGGATAGGATTTCATTCGAAGCGGCGAGACCCGCGGCGAGGCCGTGGGTTTCGAAGGCCAGGGATTTGGCCGCCGCCGGTTTGGTCATGGAGGATCGCGACCGATGCGCCTGAAAAAGCTAATCCTTCACGGTTTCAAGAGTTTTGCCGATCGGACTGAATTCGTGTTCGACAGGCCGATCATCGGCATCGTCGGGCCGAACGGGTGCGGGAAATCCAACGTCGTCGATGGGTTTAAGTGGGTGCTGGGGGAGCAATCGGCCAAGAGCCTGCGCGGCGATGCGATGATGGACGTGATTTTCAACGGTTCGTCCACGCGCAAGGCGGCGGGGATGGCGGAAGTGGTGTTGGTGTTCGACAACCCGCCGGCGCCGGACGGGAAGCGGCCGTTCAACGTGGAAACGGACGAGGTGTCGGTGGGGCGGCGGCTGTTCCGCGACGGGACCAGCGAATACCAGGTCAATAATTCATCGACGCGGTTGAAGGACGTGCGCGAACTGTTCCTGGATACGGGGATCGGGGTGGATGCGTACAGCGTCATCGAGCAGGGCCGCGTCGCGGCCATGCTCGAGGCCAATCCGGAAGAACGCAGATTGATATTCGAGGAGGCGGCGGGAATTTCCAAGTTCAAGGCGCGCAAGAAGGAATCGCAGCGGAAGCTGGAGCGGGTGGACCAGAACCTGCTTCGCGTCAACGACATCGTCCAGGAAGTGGAGAAGCGCCTGCGGAGCGTCAAGGTTCAGGCGGGCAGGGCCAGGGTTTTCCAGGAGCATTCGACGAAGCTGGCGGAATTGCGGCTGAGCTATAGCTTGCAGGAATATCACCAGCATAGCCAGTCACAAAAGGAACTGGAGGCGTCGCGCCAGGAGACGCAGTTCCGGCTGGACGACGTGAGCGGCGATCTGGCCTCGGCGCAGAACGGTTTGGCGGAAAAAAAGGAGGCGTTCGAGAGCCTGTCGCAGGTCCGGCAGCGGCTGGAATATCAACTCGTGCAGGCGAGGTCGCAGATTCAGTCGGCAAAGCAGCGGCAGCAGTACGCGATCCAGCAACTGGACCAGATCGCCGAGCAACTGTCCGGCTTCGATCGCGATAAATCGGAAATCGAAGGGAAACTGGCGGAGGTGGGGCGGTCGCTGGCGGCCGATGCGCAGGGGCTGGCGTCGCTCACGGCGGAACTGGAAAAACAGCGAGAATTGATCGAACTCCGGCAGAAGGAATTTGGCGAGGGGCAACTGCAACTGAACTCGGCGGGGTCGCAGATCGAGAGGCAGAAGTCGGCGATCCTGGATGCGATGCGGAAGCTGGCGGGGATCGGGAGCCGGCTGGGCGCGATCGACATCGAGAGGAAGAACGCATCCGCGCAGGAATCGCGGCTGGGACAGCGGACGGCGCAGGTGCGGCAGGAACTTGAAGTGTTGCAAGCGGCCAGCGAGGAACTGGCGGAGAAGATGCGCCAAGCCGCCCAGCGGATCGCCAGCCAGCAGGCGGAATTGGAAGCAAAACGCGCCAGCGCGACGGAGTTGGGAAAACAAATCGAACAGGTCGGCGAGCGATTGGGAGCGGCCAAGGAGCATCGGTCCGGCCTGATCTCGCGGCAGAAATTGCTGGCCGACCTGGAGGCCAAGCGCGAGGGAGTCAGCGAAGGGGTGAAATCCGTGCTGCGGCGGAGGGAGACGGATTTTCCGTTCATCCGCGGGCTGGTGGCGGACGTGTTGCGCGTGGACGTCGAGCATGCGCCGATCATCGAGGCGGCGCTGGATGGGCGGGATCAATTCCTGGTGACGGACGATTCCAACGGCGTGCTGGCCGCGCGCGAGGGACTTGAAGAGTTGGAAGGACGGGTGAACGTTCTGTGCGCGGATCGGCTGGAGGAGGCCGGGGACGATTACGATTGGAACGTGCATCCGCATGGGATTCGGCTGGCGATCGATCTGGTGAGATTCGAGCCGGGCGATGCGGCGATCGCGCGGCATCTGCTGGGACGGACGATCGTCGTGGACGATCTGGACGTTGCGCGGGAATTGTCGTGGGCGGGGCCGGCGGGGTATCGGTACGTGACGATGAATGGGGAAGTGTTGGAAGCGGATGGGATCGTGCGCGCGGGGCCGCTGACGGCGGCGATGGGATTGCTTTCGCGAAGGTCGGAGTTGGAAGTGCTGGGCCAGCAGATCGCGGAAGTGGATGGAAGAATCGAGCGGCTGGGCCGGGAATTGGCCGAGGGAAATTCCCAGGTGCGGTCGCTGGAGGAGGACATCTCGTCGCTGCGGAACGCGGTGTATCAATCCAATACGGCGAAGGTGGAATTGAGCGGCGCGGCGGCGCAGAACGCGGACCGGCAAAATGCGCTGCGGCGCGAATTGCCCATCCTGGACCGGGAGATCGAGACGCTGGCGGCGCAGGGCCGGCGGCTGGAGGAAGACCAGAATGCGCTGATGAAGCAGCGCGGGCAAGTGGAATCGGAGCAGTCGGCGGCGAGCGCGGCGGTGCAGCGCCTGACCCAGGAGCAGGCGGCAATCGCCGAGCGGTTGACCGCCCTGGGCGAGGAGTTGACCGGGCTGCGCGTCCACCTCGGACAGGTGGAAGAAAAACAGCTTTCGATGCGGCAGGCGGTGCAGCGGCAGACGGCGGCACAGGCGGAACTGAAACAGCAGATGGAGCGGGTGGATCGGGCGGCGGCGGCGGTGGCGGCGCGCCGCCAGGACGTGCAGCGCGAGCACCAGGCGGCGGCGCATGAGGAGGAAACCCTCACCCAAAGCGTCGCGGCCGACGAGGCGAAATCAACCGAATTGGCCGGGCAAATCGAGGAGGCGGGGACCCGGGTCGGCGAGCTTTCGGCGAAGGTGGAAAAGGCGCGGCAGGAGCGCGAAAACGTCGAGCAGGAGATGCACGACTTGGAGCTCAAGGCCGGCGAAGTGCGCGTGCGGATCGAAACGCTCGTGCAACGCACCATGGAGGAATCGCAACTGGATTTGCCGGCGCGATATGCGGAATTGACGACCGATGGGAAGCAGTACGATCCGGGTGAGACGGATTGGAACGCGGTGGCCGAGCAGATCAAGGAGCTGCGCGAGAAGATTCAACGGCTTGGAAACGTCAACGTCGAGTCGATCGGCGAATTAGACGAGATGGAGACACGCCGGCAGTTTTTGCAGAGGCAGACGGACGATTTGATTTCGTCCAAGGCGCAGCTCGAGCAATTAATCAACGAGATCAACGCGGAGAGCGGGATCCGGTTCGAGCAGACGTTCAACGCCGTGCGCGAGCATTTCCAGGGGATGTTCCGCAAGCTGTTCGGCGGCGGGAAGGCGGATATTTATCTGGAGACGGAATTGGATCCGCCGAAGAATGCGCCGGTGCAACTGGACGAGGCGGGGCAGCCGATTCCGCTTCAGAAGATCAAGGTGGACGTGCTGGATGCGGGGATCGAGATCGTGGCGCGTCCGCCGGGCAAGCAGCCGGTGAGCATCAGCCAGCTTTCCGGCGGCGAAAAGACGATGACGTGCGTGGCGTTGCTCATGAGCATTTTCAAATCGAAGCCCAGCCCGTTCTGCATTCTGGACGAAGTGGACGCGGCCCTGGACGAGGCGAACAACCAGCGGTTCAACATGATCGTTCAGGAGTTTTTGGATCAGAGCCAGTTCATCATCATCACGCACAGCAAGCGGACGATGGAGATCGCGGATTTGATGTACGGCGTGACGATGCAGGAGCAGGGCGTGAGCAAGCGGGTGTCGGTGAAGTTCGATCAGATTGATTCGACGGGGCAGATCAGCGAACACGCGGCGGCGTGAAGAGTTTTTGCCACAGATATAAATCAGATGGACACAGATAAAATGCCGGGAAACGGCGTTGCTTTATCTGCGTCCATCTGATTTTCATCTGTGGCAAAAATGGATTTCATTTCTCGGCTTCGGGCCGGGCGTCGACCAGTGAGCCGAATTTGCGGACCTGGGGCCAGATGACTGTTGTCAGGCCGACGACGATGAGGGTGCCGATTCCGCCGCCGACGACGGAGATGATGGGGCCGAAAAAGCGGGCGGTGAGGCCGCTTTCGAAACCGCCCAATTCGTTGCTGGCGCCGATGAAAATGTTGTTCACCGCGGAGACCCGGCCGCGCATGGAGTCGGGGGTGAGGACCTGCACGAGCGTGTGACGGACGACGACCGAAACGTTGTCGAAAACTCCGGTGAGGAAGAGCATGGCGATGGAGAGCCAGAAGTTGCCGGAGAGTCCGAAGACGATGGTTGCCAGGCCGTAGCAGAATACCGCCATGAGCATCGCCCGTCCGGCGCGTTTCAGGGGTGGGAGATGGGCCATGAGGATGGCGCCGGAGAGGGCGCCCAGTGCGGGGGAGGCGCGGAGCCAGCCGTAGCCGCGTGCGCCGACGCCGAGGATTTTGATCGCGAAGATGGGCAGGATGTAGGCTGCGCCGCCGAGCAGGACTGCGAAAAGATCGAGGCTGATGATGGCGAGGATGATCTGGTTGTCGATGACGTACCGGACGCCGGCGGCGAGGCTTTTCAGGGTGGCGGGCTCCTGTCGGGAGGGCGTCGGGCGTTTGCGGATAGGAATGATGGTGGCGATGAAAACGATTCCGCACAGGGCGGTGACAAAATAGGGGACGGTGTGGTTCCAGGCGATGAGGATTCCACCGAGCGCGGGTCCGGCCATGGCGGCGGATTCGAAGCCGCTGGTGTTCCAGGCGATGGCGTTGTGGAGGATGTGGGTGGGCAGGAGCGAGGGAACGAGTGCGGCGCGTGCGGGCCAGCCGATGGCCTTTCCGACCGCGGACATGAAAAGAATGGCATAGATCGCCCAGATCGGGCCGGCGAATATCGAGAGGATTCCCAGGCCGACGGCGCAGGAGGTGGTGAGAATCTGCATGGTGACCATGATGCGTCGGCGGTCGAATCGGTCGGCTATCTGACCGGCGGGGAGGGCCAGGAGAATAATGGGCGCGGCGCTGACGAGTCCGACCCAGCCGAGGGCCATGGCGCTCTTGGTGCGTTGATACAAGTCCCAGGCGACGGCGACTTCGAGAATCTGGCTTCCGATCACGGAGAAGACCCAGCCCACCATATAAAGCCGGAAATCGCGGAAGCGGAGGGCGGCATAAGGGTCATGCGGGGCGGCGGGGTGTTGATCGAGGACCTCGGACGGCGGAGCGGCCGCGGAGGCGGGCCGCTGATCGTCGGGCGGCTCGTAGGCCAAGCTCGTTGGTTTGTCCGGATCGGGCATAACGGAATGGGGAATGGTTGCGATTGGGTGGATTTTGGCAAGAGGAACGAAAAAGGGGTCATAAGCCATTTATGACGAGCCGAAATTTTGGCCTGCTATTAGCGAGAATGGCGAAAAAGGCTTATGACCCCTTTTTTGCAACCGCGCGGGCGTTGGCGTTATCCGTGACATCTCCCGACGTATGCGGTAAAACGCGGGCCAGAAGGGATTCGATATGCGCCGGCATACGCGTCGCGCTTTTCTGGGCCAACTCGCCGCGGCCACGCTGGCGACCGCGATGCCCGGCACACTCCGGGGACAAATCGCGCCCGCCAGGCGCAGGCCCAATGTCCTGTTCATCATGTCCGACGACATGCGGGTCGATTTGGGGTGCTACGCTTCCATTTTCAACGCCAAAACGCCGAACCTCGACGCACTGGCCAAGGCCGGCGTGCGGTTCGATCGGAATTATTGCCAGTTTCCATTGTGCAATCCGCCGCGCGCATCGCTGCTCACGGGGCAAAACCCGACGAAGACGAGCGTTTTGGGGAATCGGACGAATTTTCGCGAGGCGCATCCCGACTGGACGACGTTGCCGCAGGTGTTCATGAACAACGGCTACGTGACCGTGCGAGCGGGGAAGATTTATCACGGCGGGATTGACGACGCCAAATCATGGAGCGCGACCAGCGACAAGGGGGGCGCGACGGACACCGGTCGCGCGGCATATTCGGATCGGATCGTCGTTCTGGATGGCAATGGGGAGACCCACGGCGATTATCTCACGGCCGAGCGGACGATTGCGAATCTGCGGAGATACAAAGACCGGCCGTTTTTCATTGCATGCGGATTTGTCAAGCCGCACAGTCCGCCGACCACGGCTATCAACTTGGCGAAAAGGGCAAATGGTCCAAGGCCGGCTCGCTGTTTGAAATGGGCACGCGCGTCCCTATGATCATCCACGCGCCTAACGCCAAAGGGAACGGGCAGGGCTGCATGCGCATCGTCCAATCGCTCGATCTGTATGCCGCGCTCGTGGAACTATGCGGCCTCTGGCTGCCTCCCGGGAACGAGGGGAAGAGCCGCATGCCTCTGCTCGACAAACCCGACGCCGACTGGAAACAGCCGGCGTATTCCGTTTGGAGCGAGGACGGTACAACCCTGCACGGGGTGGCCGTCCGGACCGAAGAATACCGCTACGCGGAGTTCGGCCCCAATGGCGAGCGCGGCGCCATGCTCTTTGATCCCAAGGCCGACCGCCTGGAAATGAAAAATCTTGCCGACAGCCCCAAATTCGCCGAGGTCCGCACGGAACTGGCCGCTCTCACCAGAGAATATGCCGCCAGGCTTTGAAAATGCGCTAAGGAAGGGAGGTGGATCATAGGACGCCCAATCGCAACGCAGGCCCCCGCTCAATCCGGGCAAATTCAAGCCGAACAAATTGCCGCCCAGGCCGAACGCCTGGCGGCATCAAGAAAATTCGCCATCGAAGCCGCCAGGCTCCTCAGCAACACTCGCTGCCACGAGGTGGTCGTGCTGGACATGGCGGGCGTGTCGCCCGTGACCGATTTTTACGTCATCGCCACGGGCACCAGCGCCCGCCAGATGCGCAGCGTCTGCGACGACGTGGACGAATTGGGCGGGAAAATGGGCTTCCCCAGCTTCCACCGATCCGGATATGAAGGCGAAACCTGGATCGCCGTCGATTACGTCGACGTGGTCGTTCACGTCTTCAATCAGGAAGCCCGGCTCTATTACGACCTGGAGAATCTCTGGGGCGAAGCGAAAAAAGCCGACTGGTCATGAGCCGTCCCGGATGCTCTTTAACTCCTACACCTTCCTCTTTGCCTTCCTCCCCGTCACCCTGATCGTCTTCGGCATCCTCGGGCATTTCGGCTGGCGAACGCCGGCGTTCGTCTGGCTCATCCTCTGCTCCATGTTTTTTTATGCCTACTGGAGCCGGGCGTTTCTTGGACTGCTGCTGGTTTCGCTGGCGGTCAATTATCTCATCGGAACCGTTTGGCTGCGGGCCGCCGATCCCCGGCTGCGAAAGGCCGGGCTTATCGCCGGGCTGGTCTTCAACCTGGGCGCCCTGGGCTATTTCAAATATGCCGGGTTCCTGATCTGGAACTTCGACCGGATTTTCGGCAAATCGTTTGGCCCGGTCGGGATTGTCTTGCCGCTGGGGATTTCATTTTTTACCTTTCAGAAAATCGCCTATTTGGTGGACACCTACAACGGGCGGGGATATTCGAGGAATTTTCTGTATTACTGTCTGATGGTGCTGTTTTTTCCGCAACTGATCGCCGGGCCGATCGTCCATCCGCGCGAGGTCCTGCCGCAATTCGCCCGGCGAACCGCGCTGGGCCTGAGCGCCAAGAACCTGGGCGTCGGGCTTACGCTCTTCTTCTTCGGACTTGCCAAGAAAGTCCTCATTGCCGATTCGATTTCGTCGACCGCCACTCGTGTTTTCGCGGCGTCGGCGGCCGGGATTTCTCCCGATTTCGCGTCCGCCTGGTTGGCGACGCTGGCGTATAGCCTGCAAATCTATTTCGATTTTTCGGGATACACCGACATGGCGCTCGGTCTGGCCCGGACGTTCGGATTTCGCCTGCCCGTCAACTTCAATTCCCCTTATCAGGCCCGGAACGTCTCCGATTTCTGGCGACGCTGGCACATCACCCTTTCGCGATTCCTGCGCGAGTACCTCTACATTCCCCTGGGCGGAAATCGGCGCGGACAATTGCGGCGATATTTGAACCTCACGATCACCATGCTCCTCGGCGGCCTCTGGCACGGCACCAACTGGACGTTCGTCGCCTGGGGCGGCCTTCATGCGGCGTATCTGATCGTCCATCACGCTTGGCAGGCGTATAACAAACATCGCCGCGGCGAGGCCCGGCGCGGAGCGACGAGCGCGGTTTGGCCCGGCGCATTGACGTTTCTCAGCGTCGCAGTTGCATGGGTATTTTTCCGGGCCGACAATTTTCACGCCGCTGGACGGATGCTCTTGGGTTTGTTTGGCGGCCACGGATTCGATCTTCGACAGTTTTGGATCGATCGTGCGCGATGGGCCCCGATCGTGCCGCTGCTGGCGCTGGTCTTTTGGGCGCCCAACACGCAGAAGGTGATGTCCCTGGCGCGGCCGGCGCTCGGCGTGCTGCCCCCGCCACCCTCGCAACGGAGCGGGCGCCTGCTGTGGCGGCCAACCGCGCTCTGGGCATCCATCGCCGCCGTCGCCGCCATCGCCAGCATCCTTTACCTGTGGCGCGCCAGCGAGTTCATTTACTATCAATTCTGAATCGAGCAACCGATGCACGCGCAATATCTTCGCCGGCTGCTTTCGATCATCGCGGGGGTTTTGTTGGCCATCGCCGCAGCCAACCTGCTGATCGATCCGTTCGACGTTTACCGCCTGGCCGGATCGGCGCGGTACTGGCGATTCAAGGAAGCGATTGGGAGCCGGCTGGCCAAGGCCGAGCAGTTGCGCTCGCGGAGGTGGGACGTCGTGCTGCTCGGCAATTCGCGCGTGGAGGTGGGACTGGATCCGCAGCATCCTGGCTGGGGCGGCGCGCGGGTTTACAACTCAGGTTTGCCGGGCGCGATTTTTGACGAGATCGACCGCGCCGCCCGGCTCACTTTCCACGACCACGCCCCGCGCCGATTCGTCCTTTGCCTCGATCTGAGCGATTTCGATTCCCGCAGAACCGCGCCCGACGACGATCTGCTCACCCGGCTCAACCCGTCGCTCAATCCGGTGGAGTACCGCCTGGCCTCGCTCCTCAGCATGAACGCGGCGGAAAAATCGGCCGGAACGCTGAAGAACCTCCTGAACAATCGCCCGGCCACGGATTGGCGGATGGGTCAAATGGATGATCCGCTGACTACCCGCGGGCGGGCCGATTGGGAATTGGTCAACTTCTACGACTTCGCCGGCGCGGAAGGCGCAACCGCCGGACTGACTATCAGCCAATCCAGAATGCGCAAGCTGGCCGATCTGCTCGACGACGCCTCGCGCAACGGCGTTCAAGTCGATCTGGTCGAACTCCCCACGCACGTCATCTTCTTCCAACGCCTGGTCCTGGCCGGAAAGTGGGACCTTTACGTTCGCTGGATCGCCGATTTGACGGACATCGCCGATCGCCACAACCGTCGGTTTCCCGATAATCCCGTCAAATTCTTCGATTTTTGTTCCTATTCCCGCTACACCACCGAGCCGTTCCCGCAGCTCGGCCAGACCATCACCGACATGCGCTGGTATTGGGACCCCGGCCATTTCAAGAATGCGTTGGGCGATCTGGTCATCGACCGATTGACCGGCCACGCCGCGCCGCCCGGCGAAGAAGTGTCCGATTTCGGCGTCATTCTGGACTCGCGCAACGTCGGGCAATTCCTCGCCAAGCTGCTGAGCGATCGCCGGCAATACCTCGATTCACATCCCGAAATTCGCCAGATGATCGAAAAAGCACAAGATTTCAGCGCCCGCGCCGGCTGAATACGGCCATCTCGATCATTAAACATTCAAAATATTCCTTCACGAAGCGACGGAACGCGCCCGTATGCCATACAATGTCTCTCAATGCGCCGGCGGTGGGTTACCCCGGCTTCAATCATTTCCCGGACCTTCGGAAGGAAGTCGCCTATGTTTCGCTTTTCAAAGTTGATGGCTTTGGCCGCGGTCGTGATGTCCCTCGCATTGGTCAGCCTCGCCCGGGCGGACGATGAGACGATCGACAATCCCGCCTATCAGGCCTGGGCCAAGTTCAAGCCCGGCACGTTGGTGAAATACACGACCGACGTGAACGCGATGGGCAATGCTTCGTCGATGGAAACCACCCAAACCCTGACCGACATCACGGCCGACAAGGCCACGGTCGAGGCGAAAGTCTCGATGGTGGTTGCCGGAAACAAGATGGACATGCCCGCCCAGCCCCCGCAGGATATTCCGGCCAAGATCAAGAAGCCGGATGCCTCCGCCGTTCCGCCATCCGCCACGACCGTCCCTGTCCCCGACGTCAGCACGGAAGACGTCCAGGCCGCGGGCAAAACCTACTCCTGCAAGAAGACCACCGTCACTTCCGAGCAGAACGGCATGAAGAGCACCGTCACCACCTGGACCTGCGATGACATTCCGGGCAGCGTGGTGAAGATGGACGCGGAGGTCACCGGCGCAATGACGTCCAGCACCAAGATGATCCTCTCCGACTTCGAACCGAAGTGAGAAAAGGGGACATTCAAGATTTCCTCGGTTTCGGCGGCCGCCCGCGCGGGTTGAGGGTGGATTGCAAGCCCAGGCGGCGCGCCAGTTTCGCGGTCCATTGGGTTTCCCCGAACGGCCGCCCGCGCGCCACCGACGCATGCACCGCGTCCAACGCCGGCCCTTCCAAAGACTCATTCACCAGCGCCGACCAGTTGCGCGGCCGGTCCAGCGGCGCATCGCTCAGCAGCTTCACCTTTTTTTTCGGCGAACGCCGGCAACTCAGGCTGGACCAGGGCCAATCCTGTGCCCGCGACACCAGTTTGGCGCGCAGCGGATTGGCCTCGACGTAACGCAACACCGTCAGCAGATGCCCGTCATCCTGGATGGGAAAACTCTTGAACCGGCCCTGGTAGACGTGGCCCTCTCCATAGGAATGGTAGTGCTGGTGATATCGCCGCACGTGCGTGTTGCTCAGCCAGCGCATGAAGAGCGACAATTCCCCGTCCTGGCTCGGCCAGAGCACGAGATGCCAATGGTTCGGCATCAGGCAAAACGCAAGCACGCGCATCGGCATGCGCTCGACGGCCTCGCCGAGGAGTTCGAGGAACGCCTCGTAGTCGGCGTCCTTGTGAAAGAGCCGTCGCCGGGCGTTGCTTCGGTTCAGGACGTGATAGACCAATCCACCGGGTGCATTGCGGGCAGTTCGCAGCATCGTTGCAGCCTATCGGCGCAAACCGGCCGCGTCAAGCGAAATCTTGAATGTCCCCTTTCCAGCCGCCGCGCCCAAAAACATGAATGTCCCCTTAAATCTCAAGCCACGCCGACGCCGTGGCACTTCTTGTATTTCTTTCCGCTGCCGCAGGGGCAGGGATCGTTGCGGCCGATTTTGGGGGCTTCGCGGACGATCGTCTTGACCTTGGCGCCTTCGCCTTGGGTCTGGTCGGCGGCCTGCTGCATTTCGCCGGGGGGTTGGCCCTTGGCGGCGGACGCGGACGCGGCGAGGTTCTCCGCCACGCCGTAGCCCGTTGGGGATTCGTGGACGGCCGCGGTTTCCTTGTATGCGTTTCGGGCCTGGGTCGCGCCCACCACGCGGGCGCGGAAGATCAGGTCCGTCACCTTGTCGCGCACGGCGGCCATCATCTCCTGGAAATAGCGGTAGCCTTGCTTCTTGTACTGAATGCGCGGGTCCTGCTCGGCGAACGACAGCAGCCCGATGCCGTTTTTCAGGATGTCCATCGCGTAGAGGTGGTCCTTCCACGTCTGGTCGAAAATCTGGATGAGGACGAATTGTTCCAGATCGGTCAATTCCGACCGAAGCTCCAGGCGGGCGCGTTCCATGAGCAACTGCCGGATTTGCGCCGCCGACGCCGGCTGAGTGACGACGCGCATGTCCTTTGCGTCGGTTTCGACCTGGACCTCGAAATCCCGGCTCGTCAGTTTCGCGTCGAAGCGTTGGTTGAACGCCTTGCGGAGCGATTCGGCGTCCTGGTTCGCGGCGACAAGGGCGTCCACGGTCCTTTCCAATTCGCCGCCGGTGAGGAATCGCTCCTGGTGGGCGACGAGCGTGGCGTGCAGTTGCTGGAGGGTTCCGGTGCGGATTTGATCCAGGGGGATTTGCACGCCGTATTTGTGCGCGGCCCATTTCTGGACGTATTCGGCGGAATAGGGATGGTCGGTGAAACCCTCGGGCCCGCCGTAGGCGAACGTGAGGGCATGCTCGACGGGATAGTTGACTTCCCGCCGCGCGTAGGCCGCCCGGGCGCGCGATTCGATCAAGTCGATGATCTGATCGGCGGGGAGAAGGTTGTGGCCCTTGGGGTCAAGGATGAACTCTTCGGGTTTGACCTGGATATTGAATTTTTCGCGGGCCCAGTTGACCAGCTCCTGCTCGGCGTAATTGGGGGCGAGGTATTTCATCACGCCGGCGCAGCTTCGGTTGTCGATCTGCTCGATCGCGGCTAGGCGAAGCTTGGCTTCGACGTCCTCGGCGCTCATTTGCCGAATCTGATTCTGCGAGAGATTCACGTGGAAGCGGCTCATCGCCCAGCTTTGCAGGCCCTTGGTATCCCAATGGCGGGTATCGGATGCGTCGTCCCCTTCGCCCATGAATTCACCGATGGTCGCGGTGATGTTGGTCTCGGCTTCGGCTCGGGATTGGTACTTGACGTACGATTCCAGTTCCTCGACGTTGCGTTTGCCGTGGAGGTCTTCGGGCTCGATGTTGACCTCGAAGTTCACCTTGGCCCACTCGGCGATGGTGGCGGCGACGAAATCCTGGGTGATGAATTTGTCCACCGCGTCGGCGATGGCCTGGCCGATCATGTCCCAGATGATCACGTCGACGTCCTGCCCACGGAGGACCTTTTGCCGCATGCCGTAAAAGCTGGTCCGCTGATGGTCCATGACCTCGTCGTATTCGAGGAGGTTTTTGCGCGCCAGGAAGTTTCGCTCCTCGACTTTTTTCTGCGCTCGGAGAATCCCCTTGCTGATGCGCTTGTCCTCGATGGCCATCCCCTCTTCCATCCCCAGCCAGCCGAGGACCTTGATCGTCCACTCGCCGGCGAACATTTTCATCAGTTCGTCCTGAAGGCTGACGTAGAACCTGCTGGAGCCGGGGTCGCCCTGGCGGCCGGACCGGCCGCGAAGCTGGTTGTCGATTCGGCGCGCGGTGTGCCGTTCGGTTCCGATGACGTGCAGACCGCCCGCCGAGGTGGTCTGCGGGGTGAGCTTGATATCGGTTCCGCGGCCCGCCATGTTGGTCGCGATCGTGACGTTGCCCACCATTTCGTCGCGTTGGTTTTTGTGCTGCTGCCCGGCCAACGCGATGATCTGGGCCTCGCGTTCGTGGAACTTGGCGTTGAGGACTTCGTGGTCGATGCCGTACTTGCGCTTGAGCAGGTTCGCCAGCATCTCGCTCTTTTCCACGCTGGTGGTTCCGACGAGAACGGGGCGGCCCTTGTCGGAGGTGTCCTTGATCTCCTCGATGATGTTCTCCCATTTTTCGCGCTCGGTGCGGTAGACGCGGTCCTCGTGATCGTCGCGGACCACTTTGCGGTTGGTGGGAATCGTCACCACGTCGAGGCGATAAATTTTGTGGAACTCCTCGGCTTCGGTCTGCGCCGTCCCCGTCATGCCGGCGCGAATCTTGTACATCTTGAAAAAATTCTGGAGCGTGATCGTCGCCAGCGTCTGGGTTTCCTCCTTGATCGCGACCTTTTCCTTGGCTTCGACCGCCTGGTGCAGCCCGTCCGACCATTGCCGGCCTGTCATTTTGCGGCCGGTGTATTCATCCACGATGACGACTTCCATGACGCCCTTGGCGCCGCGCTCCACCACGTAATCCTTGTCGCGCTCGTAAACGACGTGGGCGCGCATGGACTGCTCCATGAGGTGCGGCCATTCCATGTTGTTGCCGACGTAAAACGATCCCACCCCGGCGGCGTCCTGGGCGGCGGCGATGCCTTCGTGGGTCAGATGCGCGCTCTTTCGATCCAACTCCACCTCGTAGTACTGGGTGAGCCCTTCCTTGCGGCGCGTGGCCTCCTCAAGTTGGCGCTTGGCCTGTTCCTGACGCGCGCGGGCCTGCTCCTTTTCCGCCGAATTCTTGGCCTTGTCCTCATCCCCCTCGGCGGCCTTGATGGCGCGCTTGGCGGCATCCTCGGCGATATCGGCGGCGCCGTAGGGCTTGTGCAGTTCGATCACCTTGCGGGCCACGACGTCCGCGGCGCGATATTTCGCCGCGTCGTCGTGCGCCGCGCCGCTGATAATCAGCGGGGTGCGCGCCTCGTCGATCAGGATCGAATCCACCTCGTCCACGATCACGAATTGCAACGGGCCCTGCACCTGCTGGCTAGCGCTGGTCTTCATGTTGTCGCGGAGAAAATCGAATCCGAATTCGCTGTTCGTGCCGTAGGTGATGTCGCATTCATACGCCGCCCGCCGCGTCTCGCCGCCAGGCTCCATGTCCGACTGGATGAAGCCAACCGTCATTCCCAGGATTTCAAATGCGGGACGAATCCAGTTGGCATCGCGGCGGACCAGATAGTCGTTGACCGTCACGACGTGGCAATGATGCCCCTCGAGGACGCGCATGAAACACGCCAGCGGCGCCACGAACGTCTTTCCCTCCCCGGTCGCCATCTCCGCGATCTTCCCCTCGTACAGGACCAGGCCGCCGATCATCTGCACGTCGAAACAACGTGCGCGGAACGGCGGGCGGCTCTCCGGATACAGCTTGCGGACCCCGTCGTAAATCTTCGGCGGTAGGGGGGCTTGACGCCAGGAGACTCCCGTGCTGATCAGCGAGCGTTGCACGCTGTCGTAAGCTTCGAGCATCTCGTCGTCGAATTGGTCGGGGTCGAAATTATTGTCCGGGTCGAAGATCGAGCGGATGCCGATATTGCGGTCCATCGACTCACGAATGATGGCAAACGCTTCGGGCATGGCTTCCACCGAGCGGATTTTGCCGCTCGTGAGCTGCCTGCGAAGTTCCTGCGTTCGCTCGCGGAGCTGGACATCGGACTGGGCCCGAATTCCCGGTTCCAGCAAATTGATCTGATCGACCACCTTCTGGTAACGCTTCAGCATCCGCTCGTTGCGGCTTCCGAAGACCGTGGTCATCAGCTTGGAAACATTGACTGCCATGGAGCGCCTCTCATCCAAAGAGTACGGCGGTAATCGCGAAAAACCGATGAAAGCAAGCGATGGGAATCAGGCGTTGGGGGGAGGAAGGCGGAACTGGAATGGCGAAAACTGCGGCGGGAACAGGTCGACGATCAGAGCATCCGGCCGCGGATTGGAGATTTGGGCTGGGGGGAGTCCGAATCGCCGCGGTTGATATAGGCACGTCGCCGGCACCACCCGCCGGAGATTGACGCTCAGCCGCTCGATAAACCGCCCGGCCAAATGCGAGGCCTGCGGCTCGGCGGGGGCGGCCGGCAGGGCGCGATCGGCACAAATAGCCGTCGCCATCAGCGTCACCGCGATCACGTGCCGGGCGTTTTTCATGCAATGATCATCCATCTTAGCCGATCCAATATCGGCCGCGTTTGTCCCGCCGTCAAGCGGCGCCTGGAATCTCGCGGGCCGGTGGGACTATTATCGGTATTATATTGCGGAAATCCGTTCCGGGCGACGCTTATGGTATTTGGAGGCTCCCCATGATCGGCCGAATTCTTACCGCCACGGTTTTTCTGGGTCTTTTGACGGTTGGCGCCGGAAGCGCCCTGGGTGACATGGACCATCGGCCCGGCGACAACGGGTATATGCCCTGGCATGGAGAAGGGTTTGGACCGGTCTATCCGGCCGGGGCGTCAACGGGTCCGCAGCAGCAGGCTCAGGTATACGATATCTCCCCGGCGATGGGCCAGGCGGCTTTTGCCGAGGCGGAATTTGATAACCGCTGGGTGGGTCTGCAGGTCCTGCTCGATCGGGCGCGGAAGGACTTCCAAATCTCGGCCGAATACGTGGCCGCCAGGAATGACTACGACGCCGCCCAGCGCGCGTACGATGCCGCGGTGGATTCCGTCATCGCCCGGCTGTGGAGCGATCCGCAATATAAGGACCTGCTCGAAAAACGGACCGAAGAGCAGATCGCATTAAAATCGACGGGAATCGGCACGGGCCTGCGAAACGTCGTGGCGGCGGAACGCATGCGTTACAGCTCGATGGCCACGCGTTTGGAAGCTGCCGCGCTGTCCAACGATTCGGCCGTCCAGGATGCCCGGATGAGATTGGTGTCCGCCCACGAAACGCTCTTCTTGAAGGAAAAGCAATTCGAATCGCAGCTTTACCATCAGCCCGAAGTCGTCGCTGCCCGCCAGCAGATGGAAACCGCCCGTGCCAGCAAGGCCGGGGCGGAAGGTTATCTGCGCGGCGCCCAGATCACGCGGGCTGATAAGTTGAACCTCGATTGGCAAAGCATTTCCGGGAACAACGTCTATTTGTCCGGGATCGATCCGTATTATCAGGGATATTTCGGGATGCGGGCGTATTAGGGTTTCCTTGGATTGATGGCGGCCGAAAATCGTGTCGGCGCGGGGTCATTGGCTTCTCATACAGGCTCTTAGTCGAATTTCGATGACTTCCGCCGGGCAATTGATTCTGACCGGTATTGATGAAAAGCCAAGCCCGCGGTTGACGACCAGCCAGGTTTCGTGATAGCGGTTGATCCCCCCGATGAATTTTGCTGGAAGTGAATCGTGGCGGACGACGGGGATTTTTCCCGGGAAGCAGATTTGTCCGCCGTGGGTGTGGCCGGCGAGGAACAGGTCGGCGTTGAGAAACCGGGATTTGCGGATCAGATCGGGATAATGGGAAAGGGCGACGCGCACGGTGTTGGGCTTTTTCGGGCCGAGGGAATGCAGGAAAAGGGGATCGAAGTCCTTGCGGGCGACGCCGGCGATGCCGATCAGTTCGAGGGTTGCCGATCCGGAATGAAGCGACAGGCAACGATGGTCCACGAGGGTGACGTTGAGGCTCGCCAGCGGGGGGCCGAGGAGGTCGCCGTCGTGGTTGCCGAGAATGGTGACGGCGCCGAGGCGGCTGGCGAGCGAGTTGAGAAGTCTGCGAAGGATCGGCAGCACCCGGCGATGATCGTGCTTGTCCTCGACGAAATCGCCGGTGAAGGCGATGAGGTCCGGGGGATCGGCGTTGGTGCGGGAGATGAGATCGTCATAAGCCTTGTCCCAGGCGGGGCGGGCGTGGAAGTCGCTGAGGTGCAGGATGCGAAATCCGTCCAATTCCTGGGGCAAACCGGGGATGGGGAGTTGGGCATCGACCCATTCAAATCCCCTGGCGGAGAACAATTGAAGGCGCGGACCGGGCCGATCCGACCGAACGATCGGCTGCAATTCCCCAGGCTCGTGGACGTGGGAACGCTGGGGCCAACCCCGCCCGTTTGCCGCGTCCATGCTGAAATCCGTCGTGCTTCTCACCACACCTTCACCTTGCAGCCACCAGCCTGCATGGGCTAAAATACGCATGGATCGCGGTAGTTGCGAATGACGAGGCGGGCTTGGCCTGCATTGTCGCCATTGGTAGCCGACCGAATACAATGAATCAATCGAATTTTTCCAAGCCGGTAGTGTACGCCCTTTACGTGAACGCCACGCTGTTGCTGGCCATTTTAGCGGCCATGCTGGGGCACGGCAGGTCCACGGTGCAGACCGCCAACGCCCAGGCGGCCGCGGATTTGCCGCCGATCGCGGGGGGCAATGGCATATTCGTCATGCCTTGCCAGCTCCATCCCGAAGTGTGGGGATGCTATCTGCTGGACACGCAGCGGCAAGTCCTTTGCGTGTATGAATATCGGGCGGGGGAGAAGGCCCTGGTATTGTCGGGAGCCAGGAATTTCCGTTTCGATTTGGATTTGAAGAACTATAATACATTCCCGGCGTGGTATGATATCCAGAAGGCCGTGGACGACGCGGCCAAGAACCAGCGAGCGAATGAATCGCAGCTTCCGCCGCTGGCTCCGACGCCCGCGCATGACAGCAACCCCTAGGAGACGCTCATGGCCAAGATGTTTTATACGCTCGATGAGGCCAAGGCCGCCCTGGCCAAGAACGAAGAGGAAATCAAGCAGTACACTCGAGAAGGCCGGTTGCGGGAATTCCGCGACGGTCCGCGGCTGATGTACAAGGCGGACCAGGTGGAGGCGCTCAAGGCGGAGTTGGCGGGCGGTGATCCGGTGGACCTTGGCGCATCAGACAGCGGCGCGGCGATCGGGCTGGCCGATAGCAAGGGCGCCGGCAGCGGGATTGGCAGCGGGATCGGAAGCGGCGTGGGCAGCGGGCTGGGCAGCGGACTGACCGGCTCGGGCTCGGGATTGAATTTGGTGGACACCGACAGCGGCCACGGCGCTGCCGCTGGGGGGATGGCACTGAAAGAGGACACGGCATTGGCGGCGGACCTGGGCCTTTCCGGCTCGGTGGGGGGCATGCCGTCGCCCGGACGGTCCGTGAATGCCGCCAGCGGCACGGGCCTTTCCGGATCGCAGGGCAGCCGGGCCGGAGTGGATGTCTTCCAAAATGACGAGGTGGAGCGGGTCGATCCATCGGCGCAAACCGCCATCGCCCCGGGCGTCAGCGAATTGGCGTCGGAAGGGGTGGGGTCGGGGTCGGGATTGCTGGATTTGACCCGCGAAAGCGACGATACGTCGCTGGGCGCGGAATTGCTGGACGAAATTGCCCCCGGCGGCACGGCGACGGGCCGGCGCCCTCCCGGGGAGACCGGGATCCCCTCGGGGACGGCCTCGGGGCAAAAAGTGGTCGAAATCCGCGGAACCCTGGCGGCCGGCGCGCCAAGCCGTACTCAGAACGTCGTCACCGTCGAGGAAGAATCCGACCCGATGGCCCCGGCATTCGGCGCCGCGGCGCTGGGCGCATCGCTGGTGGTGATTTTCGGCGCTTATGCCCTGGTTTCCGGAGTTCTGGACACCGGTCCGGACATTCTGCGGAACGCCGGCAAATACGGGTTCATCGGCGTGGCAGCCGGTGGTTTGGCGGTCACGCTGGTGTTCTTCGTGGTCGGACTGATCGTCGGCAAGACGACAACGCGCTGAAGTGGGGAGAATTCCCGCAGGCGCAAAAATCGCTGATTTCTCGAAAAGCGCTCTTGCAAATCCATAATTTTTTGGCAGAATGTCGCGCGTCAGGCGCAAAGCCGCCGGGAAAACGAGAGAATTTTTCCGCGGTTTTCGCATAAACAATTCAACAGCATGGAGGCTGACTCATGGCAAGGATGCACCATTGGCTAGGATTAGCCACACTGGCATTTTCACTCACCGGTTGCGTATCCGCTGAACAATACAACGCGATGAAGCTCAGCCGGGACCAGGCGGTTGAGCAACTCAATCAGGCCGAGGCCGACGCCCGCAGCGCGCGGTCGCAGTCCGACGCATACAAGGCCCAGCTTGAGCAGATCGCCAATTCCGGCAATACCCAGACGGCCATGCTGGCGAATTATTCCCAGCAGGTCGCCGCGTTGCAGGCGCAGAACGCCGCGATCACTCAGAAGTACGAGGACCTGCTCAATCGCCCGGCGCAAGTGGTTGAAGTCGGCGAGCGGGCGCTTCCGGCCGATCTGAGCAACGCGCTGACTCAATTCGCCAACGCTAATTCCGATATCGTGACCTTCGACCCCTCGCGCGGCGTCGTGAAGTTCAAGAGCGACGTGACGTTCGCGTCAGGCAGCACGGACGTCAACGAACGCGCTATCGGGACGCTGCAGCGCTTCGCCGGCATTCTCAATTCACCCGAAGCCATCGGCTATGAGTTGATGGTTGCCGGCCATACCGACAATCAGCGCGTCACCCGCCAAACGACCATCGACGCGGGGAACTTCGACAACTGGTATCTGTCGGCTCATCGGGCCATATCGGTGGCGGCGGAACTGGTGAAAAACGGGGTGAGCAAAGCCCGATTGGGCGTCGCGGGATATGCCGATCAACAGCCGATCGCGTCCAATTCCAGCGAGGCCGGGCGGGCGCAGAACCGGCGCGTCGAGATTGTGATTCTGCCGACGCATCCGCGCGGCGGGTCGGTCTCCGCCAGCGCCGGGGAACGTTCCGGACGAACGGCCCCGAGGCATTTGGACAAGGACACCGAGGCCGCGACCGATCAGCGCCCGGTCATGTCGAAATAATCGGGCCCCGGCCCTGTTCAGCCTGCATTTTCTCTCTCCGCATCGCCCCGTCGCATCGCAACGACGGGGCGGTTTTTCTTGACGCGCGGTGAAACGCCGATTGTGGCGAGCGTGGGAAGATTGCCAATTGCCTATTTCCTATTGCCTATTGGAATACGGGAGTCCGCAACCTCCTCTTCTTTCAATAGGCAATAGGCAATGGGTGTGCCAAAATTTTCGGAAGAGCAGAAATTGAACCGCCATGACGCCAAGGTAGGAATTGCGCCTTGGCATGATTCTACCTTGGCGTCTTGGCGTCATGGCGGTTCAATCGTCTTTGCTCGCGGAAGAATTGGCAGACCCATAGGCAATTGGCAATCGCCAAAGGCTTGCCTTCCGTCAGTTGAAGGTTATACTTCGCTGGACCGGTCAGGATGGCCGGCGTTGTCGTGAAAGGCAGGGATGCCATGGCCACTTCCCGCATCAGCCGATCGGCGCGGCGTTTTTCGCAGCTTTGGCAACTTCCACTTTTTATTTTGTCCCTGGGATTGTTCATCTACGCGGGATATCTGTTCATCAATCCCGGCCCGGGCGCGACGCTCGATCAGAAGATCGCCGTGGCGAAGGATTACCTTAAACAGAATCGTCCGGATGCGGCGGCGCAACAGCTCGAGCGGATATTGGAAACGGAGAAACTGGAGCCGGTAAAGGAGGGTCCGATCCACGCTCTGATCGCGCAGGCATTGGAAGCGGAACAAAAGCAGCAGAGGATCGACGTTCCGGCCAATCATCAGCGCATCATCGAGCAGACGGAACTCGCGTTGCAAATGGGTGTGAGCGCGGATGCGGACATGCATCGCCGGGTCGGCGACAGTTACGCGGCGCTGGGCCACACCGCCGAGGCGGCCGAGCATTATCGGCAGGCGATCGCGATGGATCCGCATCTATCGCTGAGCCTGCGGCGAAAGTTGATCGACCTGGAACTGGCCGACGAAGATTCCGCCAACGCGGACGCATCGCTGGCGGACTATCTCAAGCAGCCGGAGCTTACCGACGTCGAGCGGGCCTGGGCGCTGGATCAGCGCGCGGGAATTTTGATCGACCGCAAGCAGTTCGTCGATGCGCGCAAGCTGCTGGCGGATGCGACGCATCTGGATTCCGATCCGGTGGACCAGGGGACGTTCAATTTTCAGTTGGGTTACTGCGCGTATCGCGAAGGGTTGCCGGATGATGCCGAGCGATATCTGCGGCTGGCGAGGGACCAGCTGCGCGTAGGCCATCCGCTGGACGCGGATGCGGCGTATTATCTTGGCCGGATTTTCCAGGAGCGGGGGGACGCCGCGACGGCGATCTCGTTTTACCAGGCGGTGCTGGACACGCATCCGGAGTCGAAGCCCGCGCCGCTGGCGCTGCTTGGCAGGGGCATTTGCCGGATCATGTCTCAGCAGATCGACGGCGGGTTGACGGATTTCCACGATCTGGTTTGGCAGATTGACCGGCGTCCGTCCAGCAAAAGATACAAGTCCGAAGCGATCACGACGTTCCGCGAAGCCAGCGAACTGCTGGCCCAAGCGGAGGACTATCAATCCGCATTGGAAGTGATGGCGGACGAGCAGGACCTGGAGCCGTCGCCGCCGCCGGGATTTCTCGCCCGCCTGGCCAGCACGTGCGAGCGGCGCGCCGCCCAGCTCGAGGCGACGCTGCCGGACGCCAATGCCGTCGAAAAAATCCGCCGTGAACAACAGATCTTCGACCTGCGAAACAAGGCCGGCGATGCGTACGTGATGTATTCGAGGCAACTGACGCTGCTGGACGATCACGGCTACGCCGAGGCGCTGTGGAAGGGGGTCGATCTCTACGACAAGGCGAGCAATCTTCAATCGGCGATCGCGGCGTTGGAGTTGTTTGTGGCGGAGCGGCCAAGCGATCGGACGGCGCCCGATGCGGTGTTGCGTCTTGGGCGCACCTACCAGGCCGCGGGGTATCTGGATAAGGCGATCGATGCGTTGCAGCGCATTCAGTTGGAGTATCCCAAGAGCCTGGCGGCGAGCAAAGCGGCGATTCCGCTGGCCGAGGCGTATATCTCCAAGGGTCCGGCGCAGTATGGCCGGGCGGAGGCGACGCTGCTGAGCGTGGTGGAGAACAACCCGCTGGTCGATCCCAAGGCCGAGGAGTTCCGCCAGGCCCTGCGGGAGTTGGCGCAGCTGTATTACCGCACCGGCCGGTACGAGGAATCGATTGCCCGGCTCCAGGAGTTGACGCAGAGGTATCCCGAGGACGGGCAGAAGGCGCAGATGATTTTTCTGATGGCGGACAGCTATAGGAAGAGCGCCGCGTTGCTGGATGCGAAGCTGGCGTCGGCGCAGACGTCACCGAGCGCGGTGGCGACGGAGGTGGCACAGGCCGCCGCCGCCAGGCGCGACCGCCTGCTCAAGGCCCGAAACCTCTACGATCAGGTCATCGATCTGTATCGCGTTTTGGCGCCCGCGGACGACATGGACAAGCTGTATCTGAAACTGTCGCATTTTTACCGTGCGGATTGCATGTACGACCTGGGCAATTACGAGGATGCCATCAAGCTCTACGACGATGCCGCGTTCAATTATCAGAACGATCCGTCGAGCGTGTCGGCGTACGTGCAGATCGTGAACGCGTATTTCGCCTTGGGAAAGCCGGAGGAAGCGAAGGCGGCGAACAACCGCGCCAAGTGGATGCTTCAGCACATGCCCGCGGAGGCCTTCCAGGACGGCGCTTTTTCCATGCCGAAAAAATATTGGGACCAATGGCTGCAATGGACCAACGACTCGGGAATGTGGTGAAAGGGGCCCGGCCGATGCTTCGGCGCGGGCGCCTGGGAGTTGCTATGGAAAATGATGAAGTTCTGGCGGCGATGCGGCGGCAACTGGATTGCTACCAGCGTCTGGGCAAGCTGACCAAAACGCAGCACGAGTACGTTCAGAATTCCCGCACCGAGGATCTGCTGGCGTTGCTGGGGCAGAGGCAGCGGCTTCTGGAGGAGATGGCCCAGTTGGAGCAGATCATCACACCGGCCAAGCGGAACTGGAAACAATTCACGGCGGCCCTGCCGGATGAGCAGCGTACCGAAGCGGAATCGCTGGTGGGGGAAACGCGCCGGCTGCTGGAAGAGATCGCCGCGGCCGACCGGGATGACACGCTGGTGTTGCATCAGCGTAAGCTGAACGCGGGCCGCGGGATCAACCAGGCGGCCGCCGCGAGAAAATTCAACCGTGCCTACGCCGCCGCCGCGTACGGGCAGGCGCGAACGGGGCTGGATCTGCACCGATAACGACCATGGACGCGATCGCCGACATCCACGCCTCCAACGCCGCCCGGATCGAGCAGCTTGGCGGGATCATCCGCCAGTACAACGACCTGACGGAAAAGCTCCAGCATTCCCACGTCCAGCTTCAGCAAACCGTCCAGTCGCTGCGCAGCGAGTTGTCGGAAAAGAATCGGCAACTGGAGCGCCGCAAGCGTCTGGCGGCGCTCGGCGAGATGGCGGCGGGAATGGCGCACGAAATCCGCAATCCGCTTGGCGGGATCGAGTTGTACGCCTCGATGCTGGCGCGCGACGTCGCCCAGCAGCCGGGGCCGCTGCAACTGGTCAACAAGATCTCCACCGGGGTGAAGCGGCTGGAGTTGCTGGTGAGCCACGTGCTGCAATTCTCCCGGGAAATTCAGCCGCAGCTCGCGCAGTGCGACCTTGCGGAGTTGGCGGAGCAGTCCGGGGAGTTGGCGGGCGAGCGGCTGCACGGCGGGATCGAATGCCGGCTCCGCGGACCCCGGCCAATGCCGGTCCGCGTCGATCCGCTGTTGATCGGCCAGGCGATTTTGAATCTGCTGATCAATGCGATCGAAGCGGTTGGAGAGTCCGGCGCGATCGAGATGGCCTGGGCGCCGAAGCCGCGGGAGGGCGGATTCCGTTTCTCGATCCGGGACAGCGGACCGGGGATTCCCCCGGCGGCGCTCGACCGGATATTCAACCCGTTTTTCACGACGAAGGAATCGGGGACCGGGCTGGGTCTGGCGATCGTTCACCGCATCGTCGAGGCGCACGATGGGACGATCACGGCAAGCAACGCGCCCCAGGGCGGAGCGATTTTTGAATTCAGGATTTAGCGAGAGCATCAGGGAGAACGCATGGCTCGAATACTAATCGTTGACGATCAGGACATGATGCGGGATTCGCTGGCGCAGACTCTGGCGCGGGAGGGCCACGAAGTGGTGGCGGCGCCGGACGGGGCGGCGGCCGCGGCGCGGCTCGGGGCGGCGCGGTTCGATCTGCTCATCACCGATTTGCGCATGCCCAAGATGACGGGGCTGGAACTGCTCGCCGAGGCCAAACGCCTGCGCCCGGAGATGCCGGTCGTCCTGATGACGGCATTCGCGACGGTGTCCAACGCGGTCGAGGCCATGAAGCTGGGGGCGTACGATTACATCCAGAAGCCGTTCAACGCCGACGAGATCAAGCTGCTGGTGGACCGCACGCTGGAGCACAGCCGGCTGCGGTTGGAAAACCAGGCGTATCGGAGCATGACGGAAATCGGCTCGCCGCGTCCGCTGATCGGGCAGAGCGCGGCGATGGAGCAGGTGCGGCAGAAGATCGAGCAGGTTTCGCGCAGCAACGCGACGGTCCTGATCCGCGGAGAAAGCGGGACCGGCAAGGAGGTGGTGGCGCGGGCGATTCATCTGGCTTCGGGCCGGCGCGAGCGGCCGATGCTGGCCGTGAATTGCGCGGCGTTATCGGAGAACCTGCTGGAATCGGAACTTTTCGGGCACGAAAAAGGCGCTTTCACGGGCGCCGACAAGCTCCGCCGGGGAAGGTTCGAGTTGGCCGACGGGGGGACGCTTTTGCTCGACGAGATCAGCGAAATCGCGGCGGCGCTGCAGGCGAAGCTGCTGCGGGTTTTGCAGGAAAGCTGTTTCGAGCGCGTGGGCAGCAGCCTGACGCAGCAGGTGGACGTGCGCGTGATCGCGACCACCAACCGGAACCTGGAACGTTGCGTGGAGGAAGGCGATTTCCGCCGGGACCTGTTCTACAGGCTGAACGTCGTGCCGATCGAGATTCCGCCGCTGCGGAACCGGCTGGAGGATATCCCCGAGCTATGCCGGAATTTTATCCACCAGGCGAGCAAGCGTGAAAAGGCGGCGTTCCGGCACATCGAGCCGGAGGCGCTGTCGCTGTTGGAGCATTACGACTGGCCGGGCAACGTGCGGGAATTGCAGAACATCCTGGAGCGCGCGGTGGTATTGGAAAGCGAGCCGGGCGTGATCCGTGCGCAGACGATCGAGCCGTGGCTGAAGCATCAGCACGCCGCGCCGGTGGCCGAGGGGCTGGCCGGGCGGCCGTTGGCGGAAATCGAAAAGCAGGTGATTCTGAGCACGCTCCAGCAGTTCAAAGGCCATCGGGTTCGCACGGCCGGCGCGCTGGGCATCGGAGTGCGAACGCTGGGCATGAAGCTCAAGCGCTGGCGCGAGGAGGGCGAGCTTGCCGAGGAGATGGTGACGCACCAATAGGCGCAGGAGTTGCGCGTGACGGCGCAAGTTCGGCGCCGTTCCGGCGCGGTAAAGCGTGGATTTGCCGGAAGGTTTTTTCTGGCACGCGGTTTGTTCTGAGAGGCCTGAATGTTTATTGACCGTCTGCTCAATCAGGGAAGTACGCCGGTGTTGGAGCGAATGCTTCAATTCACCGATGCCCGGCAGAGTCTGCTCGCGGAGGACGTTGCCAACGTTTCAACGCCGAATTTCGTCCAGAAGGATCTCTCCCTGGATAAGTTCCAGGAAATTCTTCAGAAAAAGGTCCAGGAGCAGGAATCGGCGGCGCCGGGAAGCGTGAATTTCGACGATGTCTCGATGGACATTCAGCAACCCCAGCAGGGCATGCTGTTTCACGACGGGAACAACCGCTCGATGGAGCAATTGATGAGCGACCAGGCCAAGAACGCCCTGATGCACAATATGGCCGTGGAGCTTCTGCGCGATCAATACTCGATGATCGAAACGGCCTTGAAGGAAGGGAAATAAGCTATGTTTGACGTTCTCGACATGGGCGCCAGCGCACTAACGGCCCAGCGAATCCGGATGGATACGATCGCGGGCAACATCGCCAACGCCAACACGCTGCGCGACTCGAATGGCAAGCCGAATCCATATCGCCGGCGGTTCGTGGTGTTCGCCCCCGGTGAGGCGGAGGGTTCGACGAAGCCGGGCGTGCACGTGAAATCGGTGCAATTCGATCAGTCGCCGCTTCCCAAGCGATTCGATCCGGGAAATCCCGACGCCGACAAGAACGGTTACGTCAGTTATCCGAACGTCGATCTGGCGGTCGAGTTCGTCAACGCGCTGGAGGCATCACGGGCCTATGAGGCGAACGTCACCATGATGGATACGGCCAAGTCGATGTTTAATTCGAGCCTGCGGCTGCTCGCTTAATAGCGGCTGCTCGCATGACGTTGGACTGAGCAATGATTGAAGGCGCTGCAAATAATCTAGGCAAAATCGCCGGCGTCACGCCGGGGACGGGGCCATCGCAAACCACCGGGCCAACGCCCGCCTCGAGCTTTGCCGACGTTCTTAAAAAGAGCATCGACGACGTTTCAAAACTTCAGCAGGACGCGTCGCAGGCCGTCGAAGACGTGGCGACCGGCAAAAACCAAAGCGTGACCGGCGTGATGGAGGCGATGGAAAAGTCCGACCTTGCCTTCAAAACCCTTTTGGCGATCCGGTCCAAGCTCATGGACGCCTACGAAGAGATCAAGCAGATCTCGATATAAACGGTTTTGTTGCAATTTGGACGCAGGAATGCTCTAAAGTAGTTCAATTTCGCAGGATGCGACCTTCTCGGCCATGGAGGGCTGAGCGATGGATTTCCTCAAAGCACAATTCACGCGGATTCAGGAACAGCTGGGCGGGCTTTCGGCCACGCAGAAGATGCTGGTCGTTTCCCTGCTGACGATCATGGTGATGACGCTGCTGTGGTGGTCGCATTGGGCGGCGGAGCCGGAGATGTCGCCGCTGCTGGATCAATCGCTTTCCACGGAAGACGTGGGGTTGATCACCGCGAACCTGGATGCGCGGGACATCCCGCATCAGGTGGTCGGGGACAAGGTGATGGTTCCGGCGGATCGGAAGATGGAAGTGCTGGCGGTGCTGGGGTACTCCAACGCCTTGCCGAAGGATTTCGACAAGGGGTTTGACGAGATTATCAAGCAGATGAACTGGCTGGATCCGCCGGACAAGACGGACCAGATGTTCCTGCGTGCGCGGGAGCAGACGCTGGCGGGGATGATTCGGCGCTGGCCGGGGGTTGCCGAGGCGGACGTGGTGATCGATCCGAGCGTGGACCGTCACATTGGGGACAACGACGTGCAGCCGGTGGCGACCGTGACGATCACGACGGGGCGCAACAACAAGATCACCAACCGCCAACTCGCCGAATCCGCCGCGGACGTTATTTGCGGCGCCCAGGCGGGAATGGAGCGGAGCCGCGTGAACGTGATCGTCGATGGCGTGTCGTTCCCGATCAAGGACCGTTCGGCGGACGGCATGGACAGCGGCGGCGACGGCGTCGCGATGCAACAGCAGTATGAGGATTATTACCGCAAAAAGATCGAAGACGCCCTGGAGGACATCCGCGGCGTGATGGTCTCCGTCACGGTGAAGGTGGATACGTCACAGACGACCACGACCATCCACAAGATCGATCCCAAGCAGACGGTCTCCGTGCCGATGCAAACCGAAGAAACCAGCCAGGAGCAGAACGCCCAGACGGCGTCGGCCCAGGAGGAACCGGGCGCGATGGCGAACACGAGCCTGTCGCTGCCGGCGTCGGGCGGCGGGGGGGGCGGCGGGTCCACCAACTCCACGGAAAAGAACGAATTCAAATCCGACTACTCGAACACGGATGAGATCGTCAAGCAAGGCGCCGGCACGGCGACGGTGGCGTCGGCATCGGTGCGCGTTCCCCGCAGTTATTTCATACAGACCTACAAGATTGAAAGCGGGGGAAAGGACCCGGATGATCCCGCCGCCCTGAAGACGTACATCGACGCGCAGCTCCAGAAAATTCACAACGAGGTGAAGGGGTGCGCCGTTTTCCCGACGGAGGAAGCGCTGTTTGTTGAAACATACGACGACGTGGTGCAGCCGGAATTGCCCCTGGGGCAGGAGACGGCCGCGTCACCGATGACCACCGCGCTGGGGAAACACGGCAAAGAGGTCGGCGTGGGCGTGCTGGCGGTGATCAGTCTGTTCATGGTGATGATGATGGTGCGTAAAGGCGGCGGCGCCCCCGCGACGACGACGGTGGCACAGCCGCTGGCGGCGGCCGAGAGCCCGACGCTGAACGGCAACGAAACGGTGGTGGGCAGCGCGGCTGAAAACAACGAATCCCTCGACGGGATGGAATTGGATGAAGAGACGGTCAAGGGGCAGCAGGTGCTCGACCAGGTTCAGAAGATGGTGACCGCGAACCCCGACGCGGCGGCCAGTCTCGTCAAGCGATGGCTTAACCATTAACGGGTGAAAGGGGGGCCGGCGACAAGAGGCCGGCTCCGAGGCGATATGGCCGAAGAAATCTCCGGTGTGCGCAAAGCCGCGGTGCTGATGCTTTCCCTGACGCAGGAGCAGGCCTCGGAGATTCTCAAGCGTCTGCCGCCCGATGCGGTCGAGGAGGTCGTCCGCGAGATCGCCGTCATCAAGGACGTTGCCATCGACCAGCGCACGGAAGTTTTCGGCGAATTCTACAGCCTGGCATTGGCGCACACTTCCATGAACGAAGGGGGCCTGGAATATGCCAAGTCGCTGGTGCGCAGTTCGCTCGGCGACGACGACGCCAGCCGAGTGCTCAAGCAGGTCACCCAGCAGGTGCAGACGACGCCATTTTCATTTCTTCAGAAGGCGGAAAGCGAAAACCTGTTGACGTTCATTCAGGACGAGCATCCGCAGACGATCGCGTTGATCCTGGCGCATCTTCCGCCGCAGAAGGCGAGCGAGATTCTGGTCGGGCTGCCGAGCCAGAAGCAGATCGAGGTGGTCAAGCGCGTCGCCAACATGGAGCAGACCAATCCCGAGGTGATCAAGGAAGTGGAGCGTGGGCTGGAACACCGGCTGTCGGACATTGTCAGCCAGACCTTTGAAAAGGCCGGCGGGGTGGACACGGTGGCGGAGATCCTCAACCTCGCCGATCGGTCGACGGAAAAGGGGATCATGGAAGGGTTGGAGGCGGAGGATCCGGACCTGGTGGAGCAGATTCGGCGGCTGATGTTCGTGTTCGAGGACATCCTGCTGGTCAACGACAAGGGCATCCAGTCCGTGCTGAAGGAAATCGACAACGACGAGCTTGCGCTGGCGTTGAAGACCGCCAGCGACGAGTTGAAGCAGAAGATTTTCAAGAACATGTCGGAGCGCGCGGCGCAGTTGATCCAGGAGGACATGCAATACATGGGTCCGGTGCGGGTCAGCGACGTGGAGGCGGCGCAGCAGAAGATCGTCGACGTCGTCCGCCGCCTGGAGGACGCGGGCGAGATCATCATCTCCGGGCGCGGCGGCGAGAAGGAAATGGTTGTGTAATTAGGCTGAATGACCGGCGGCGTGGGTCCTTGCGTGGAGCGGCAGTATGGGTCTGATCAAATCCGCGGACGTTCCGATGAGCGTGTCGGTCTTCTCGATGCGGGACATCGAGGCGGCGGCCAAATCCGTGATCCTGCGCGCCCGCGCCAAGGCCGGCCAGATCATCGCCGCCGCGCAAACCGAAAGCGAGAAAATCCACCATTGCGCGAAGACCGACGGCCTGGCCGAAGGCCGCCGGCAGGGGCAGGAGCAGGGATTCGAGGAAGGGAAAAAGGCCGGCCACGCCGAGGCGTTGGCCGAGCATGGGGCGGCGATGACGCAGCTCATCGGCGCGCTCACGCAGGCGGTGCGTCTGTTGGACGACGGCCGCGATCAGCTCCAAACCCACGGGATCAACGAGGTCGTGCGCCTTGCCTGCGCGATTGCGCGCAAGGTCACCAAGCGGCAGGGCATCATCGACGAGCAGACCCTGTCCCGGAATTTAAGCGAAGCGCTCTCCCTGGCGATTCACGCCGCCGACGTGCGCGTCGCCGTCCATCCGTCGCAGCTTAAAACGCTTCAGGCAGAGCTGCCGAATCTTCGCCTTGCGTGGCCGCAACTCAAGCACGTCGAGTTGACGGAGGATTCGTCGATCGCTCCGGGCGGGGCGCGGGTGTTCACGGCCCACGGAAAGATCGACGGGGACTTGGATTCCCAACTCGACCAGATCATCGGCGAGCTTCTTCCGGAACAACCAGGGGAAGCGAAATGACGTATCTCGGCTCGCAGGTTGATTTCGTGGAATCGGCGCTGCCGTATCGCGTGGCGGGCCAGGTGCAGGCGATCGGCGGGTTGACGATCGAGGCGAGCGACCTGGCGTTGCCGGTCGGATCGCTGTGCCGGATCGTGAGCTTTGGCGGAAGGGAATCGGTCGCGGAGGTGATCGGGTTTCAGCACGACCGGACGCTGCTGATGTCGCTGGAATCGTCGGCCGGAGTTGCGCGCGGGGACCGCGTGGAAAATCTCGCGGCCGCCCCGACGGTCAATTGCACGCACCGGCTGCTGGGCCGCGTGCTCAACGGGCTGGGCAAGCCGGTGGACGGCCGGCAACCGTTGCCGATGGGAACGCGCCGCCGGATCGACGCCCGGTCGGTCGCGCCGATGTCGCGGATCAACATTGACCAGCCGATCTCCACGAGCATCCGCGCGGTCGATGCGTTGCATACGTGCGGGCTTGGCCAACGGATGGGAATTTTTTCGGGTCCCGGCGTGGGCAAGAGCACGCTGCTGGGCCAGATTGCCAAGCACACCAGCGCGGACGTTTCGGTGGTGTCGCTGGTGGGGGAGCGTGGCCGCGAGGTGCAGGAATTCCTCCAGAAAATCCTGGGCGAAGAGGGGCTTCGGCGGTGCGTCGTGGTGGTGAGCACGGGCGACGAGGCCCCGCTGCTGCGCGTGCGGTCGGTGAAGGTCGCCTGCACCATCGCGGAGTATTTCCGCGACGAGGGGATGAACGTGTTGCTGCTGGTGGATTCGATCACGCGCATGTGCCATGCGCAGCGGCAGATCGGGCTGGCGGCGCGGGAGCCGCCGGCGACCAAGGGATATCCCCCCAGCGTCTTTGGGCTTCTGCCGCAAATCCTGGAGCGGGCCGGCCGCAGCCAGCGCGGATCGATCACCGGGTTCTACACCATCCTGGTCGAGGGGGACGATTTCAACGAGCCGATCGCCGACGCGGTCAAGGGAATCGTGGACGGGCACGTTTGGCTGAGCCGGTCGCTGGCCAACCGTTCGCATTTCCCGGCGATCGACGTGTTGCAGAGCATCAGCCGCGTTCGCGGCGACGTGGTCGCAGCCGAGCAACTGGCGCACGCCAAACGCGTCCTGGGCCTGACGGCCGTCTATCAGGACATCGAAGACCTGGTCAACATCGGCGCCTACGTTCCGGGCGTCAATCCGGAATTCGACCTTTCGGTGCAATCGCGGCAACGGATACTGCAGTTCCTTCAGCAGGATTCGGCTTCGCCGCTGAAGATGGAACAGTCCGTGCGGCAGTTGGCGGAACTGTCGGCGTGGATCGATCAATTGGAAAGAGCCCTCCGCGCCCAGGCGCAGAAATCCCGGCCCGCGCCGGCGGGCGCCGGAAAATGATTTGAACGGACATGGCCAAATTCGCATTCCAACTCGACGGCGTACTTCGGCATCGGACGAACCTCGAACACCAATGCAGGCGCGAGCTGGCGGTGATTCAAGGGCAGATGTCGGCATTGGATGCCGAGTTGCGGGCTCTGGACGCCTCCGTGCGCGCTTCCGAAGCCGATCTGCGGACGAATCGGCTGGTGGGTCGGCTGGACCTGGTGTTCCTGGCGGCGCATCGGCGTTTCGCGGTCGCGATGCAGCGCAAAGCCACGGAGATCGCCCAGAAAATGGCCGCCGTTCAGGTGCAACTGGACCGCGCCAAACGGAACGTCGCCGAGGCGGCGAAGAAGCGAAAGATCATCGAGAAGCTGCGGGAGCGGCAATATGCCCGCTGGCGCGAACAATTGGAACGGCGCGACGTTGCGGAAATGGATGAGATCGGAATGCAGCTTGGTCACGATCGATTTGCCCAGACCGGAGCGGGGGCGGCATGAAGAAAGCGTTCGGAATCCTCGTCCTGACGCTGGCGCTGAATTTCCTGGGCGTGGCCGGAGCGGTGGGCTACCTCTTCCAGTCCGGGCATTTGGACAAGGCTAAGATTGCGCAATTGAAAAACGTGTTGTTTGCAAAGCCGTCATCCGCGTTGGCGTCGGCCACCCAGCCCAGCGCCGCTCAGGGGACGGGCTCGGCGTCGCGGACGGACCTGTCGAGGCTGCTGGTCCGCGGCGGCACGACGGCGATCGAGCAGGTTGAATTCCTCCGCAAGACGTTCGACGCCCAAATGCTGGAAATAGATCAGCGGCAGCGCGAGTTGGCCGACCTGCAAAGGCAGGTGGATTTGGCCAACCAGAAGCTGGCGGCCGACCGGGCGGCGCTTGACAAGCGGGAAAAGAACCTGGCGGACCGGGAACAGGAGGCCCAGCGGCTTCAGGACGACGCCGGCTTCCAGAGCACTCTGTCGCTCTACAGCGCCATGCCGCCAAAACAGGTCAAATCCATCTTCATGACGCTGAGCGAGGCGACGGTTCAGCAGTATCTCCAGGCGATGGACACGCGGGCGGCGGGAAAAATAATCAAGGAATTCAAGACGACGGACGAAACTACATTCATCCAGAGGATCATGGAACGCATTCGCCAGTCGCAGGTCTCATCAGCGGACACGAAGCCATCATGAGCGCGTCGATAGTGAATATTCTGCCGAAACCCGCGCCTCCGCCGCCTCCGCCGGCGGCGAGCAATTCGAGGGCGGAGGCTTTGCCTTCCGCTGGCCAGGCCGAGACAAGCGATTTTTCGCAGCAGTTGAGCAAGGCGAAATCAAAACCCTCGCATTCGGCCCCGGCGCCATCCCAGCCGTCGAACGCCGCGGCCAGTTCCACCGCGAAAAAAACGCAGACGAAATCCGCCCAATTGAAGGATAAGTCCAATCCGCAGCAGAAGCAGCAGAACGCCAAGGCGAATCCATCGGACGCCGCGGAGACGGAGACCCAGGCCCAGACGCAGGTTTCCGAACCGACGACGGATGAACAGGCGAACGTTGCCGATGTCGCGCAAAACACGCCCTTGCCGGTTCATGCCACGCCGACGAACGTTCTTTCCCTCCAGCCGGTAAATCCGGCGACGGGGAATCCCGATGCGAAACCCGTTGCCGGCAAGCCCGCGGCTCAAAAAACGGATCAGCCCTCGCCGGAATCCCAAACATCGCCGGACCTGACGACGCTGACGACCGCGGCATCCGCCCAGCAACCGCCCGTTGCCGCGGCCAACACCACCGCCAAGACGGCGACGGTCGACGGTTCGGCCTCTAACGAGGATCCCAACGATGCGGCCACGTTGAAACAGACGAGCATTCGCCCAAACGTCTCGCCGTTCAAACCGGCGGACTCGACCGCGGATACCCCCACGGGCGAAGGTGAAGCCGCTGCTGCGCAAGGCCAGGCCTCCGCGGATGCGCAATTGACCGCCGCCGCGGATGCCGATGCGCAATTGGCCGCCAAGGACAAGGCTGCCGGCGTCGATTTGACGGGGTCGGCGTTCGCCGAATTGCTGCCGGGTTTCTCGGCGACCAATGCGGGGGCGAATCAGGCGCAGCCCGCGGCGGCGCCATCCTCCGTTGGGCAATCGCCGGTCGCTCAATTCGCCGAGGCAAACCAGCCCTCCATTGTTTCGACGATCCACGGCAGCCTGCTGCCCAATGGGGGGACCATGAACATCACGCTGAATCCACCCGACCTGGGCGCGATGCAGATCACGGTGCGGATGGAAGACGGCGTGATGTCGGCCACGTTCCAGACGAGCAACGACCAGGCGACGCGGCTGCTCTCCCACACGCTTGGGCAATTGAAGGAGGCCCTGGAAACGCAGGGCGTGAGCGTCGATCGGCTGCACGTTCAACAGTCGTCCAATTCCGGGAATTCCTCAGGCAAGGGAAACGACTCGGAAAGCGGCGGACAGCAATCCTCCGACGGACGCAGCGCCCAGCAGGAACAGCAGCGCCGCGAGACGTTGCGGCGAATGTGGCGGCGCATCCGCGGCGACAACGATCCGCTCGATCTGGTTGCCTGATCCCCCTTCCGCGCAGGTTTCGCCGAACGCCCGCGCACTTTTCGCGCCGCCGCAAATTACCCCGTCGGTTTTTTGTATTCTCCATCACACTTCTGCCGAAAGGGATTTCATTATGAGCGCCATCAACGCACTTGCGTCCTCCCTTGGATCGGCCGGTTCCTCGTCGACGTCGTCTGCCAATTCGCTCACGGCGAACGACTTCATCAAGTTCATGATCACCGAGTTGCAGAACCAGGATCCGCTGAGTCCGACGGACCCCAACACGATGCTGCAACAGATCAGCGAGATCGGCCAGCTTCAGTCGGCGACGACGATGCAGACCGATCTGACGGGGATGGTGCAGCAGAACCAGGTCTCCGCGGCGGCAGGGATGATCGGGAAAGAGGTCCAGGGCACGGATGCAAACAGCAACTCGATCACGGGAATCGTGTCGGCGGTCCAGATCACCAGCAGCGGGGTGAGCCTGGAGTTGAACACCGGCTCGACGCTTGCGATGAGCAACGTGACGGCGATCACCAACGCGCCGGCCGCGACGGCCAGCGGCACGCCGTCATAACCGGCGGACAAACGGTCCAGGATGCCTGCGACGGAGTCGCGGCGGAAGTTCGATCAAACGGAAGTCCTTGAATCCCAGGCGGGTTTGCCATGTCACTAGCCAGTTCGCTATTCACAGGGTTGTCCGGCCTCGACACCAATCAATCGTGGTTGGACGTCGTGGGCAACAACATCGCCAACGCGAACACCACCGCGTTCAAATCCAGCAACGTGTCGTTCTCGTCGCAATTCTACGTCACTGAACAAAGCAGCAGCGCGCCAAACGGAAACTTCGGCGGTACCAACCCCGGCCAGGAGGGCATGGGAGTGCAGGTGGGCTCGATCTCCACTAATTTCACGCCCGGGCAGATTCAAACCACCGGCGTGGATACCGACATGGCCATCAGCGGAGACGGCTTTTTCGTGGTGAACTCCAATAAGGGGCAGGAATTCACGCGGGACGGCGGATTCAACCTCAATGGCTCCGACGAGCTTGTGAGCGCAGCCGGGGCGTATTTGCAGGGATACGGCACGGATTCCCAAGGCAACATCGTTGCCGGGACGCTGCAGAACCTCACGATCCCGTTGGGCCAGGCCACCATCGCCGCGGCCACGCAGAACGTCAGCATAGAGGGCAATCTGGATGCCGGCGGCGACGTGGCAAGCGGGTCAACCATTCTGACGAGCCAGGTCTTCTCGACGGTCGCCGGCACCGCGCCGACGGGGGCGGACCTGCTGACCAATCTAGTCTCGACCGCAGTTCCGCCGGTGGCGCTGATGAACGTCGGGGACGTCCTGACGCTCGCCGGGACGCAGGGAGGACACGATTTGCCCTCACAGTCGTTTACCGTCAAGGCCACGTCCACGGTCGCGGATTTGGAGAACTTCATCAATCAGGCGTTGGGGATCAACACCGGCGTCGTCGAGCCGGGAAATCCCACTCCTGGCACCACGCTGCAAACCACGGGCACCACGGCGCAACTGACGATCATCGGCAACACGGGAAGCGATAACGTCCTGACGCTCGGATCGCAAGGACTGGTCGATACCACCTCCAGCACCAGCCCGTTCACAATGAGCAGCGGCGCCGACGGCACGTTCACCGACGGAGCAGCCGGCCAAAGCACGAACACCACCATCACCGCCTACGATTCCCTTGGCACACCGATCAGCATCAACCTGACCACCGTGCTCGAAAGCAAGACCGCCACCGGCGGGAACGTTTGGCGCTTCTATGCCACGAGTCCCGATAACCTGGGCGGCAACGGCCCGATCGTGGGGAGCGGGACGCTGACCTTCAGCAGCTCCGGCCAATTGATGTCGAGCACCGGAACCCAGCTCTCCATTGTTCGAACGGGCAGCGGCGCACAAAGCCCGCTCAACATCAACCTCAATTTCTCGGGAGCCACGGCGCTGTCCAGCACCAGCTCCAACCTCGTCATGAACACGCAGGATGGCGAGCCCATCGGAACGCTCACCTCCTTTTCCGTCGGGGGCGACGGCACGATCACCGGGCAGTTCACCAACGGCCTCACCAAGGCCCTGGGGCAGGTGGCTCTGGCCAATTTCAACAATCCCGACGGCCTGATCAATCAGGGCAGCGACGTATTCATTCAAGGCCCGAACAGCGGCACGGCGCTCATCGGCGCCGCAACCGCCAACGGAACGGGAACGCTCCAATCCGGCGCCTTGGAGCAAAGCAACGTCGATCTATCCCAGCAATTCATCAACCTCATCCTTGCTTCCACGGGCTTCAGCGCCTCCAGCAAGGTGATCACCACCAGCGACCAGCTATTGACCGACCTACTCAATTCCCAGAGATGAGGATTTGCATAGATAAGGACTCGCCATGATTACCCTCACGCGTCTTAACGGCCAGGCGTTCGTGATGAACGCGGAAAAGATTCGGTACGTGGAATCGACGCCGGATACGGTGGTTTGCTGCGATACGGGTGAAAAGATGATGGTCCGGGAAACGATTTCGGAAGTAACCCGTCGGGCAATAGAGTATGCCCGGGTGATCCGCAGGCCGATTACCGATTGATTCGTCCAGTCGCGTCCTTTTTGAGCCGATACAGGTCGGGGCACGGGCCAGTCGCCTTGCCCGTTATCGGACCAAAGAAAAGGACATAGACAACCATGGCAGAAAAAGTGGAGAAGAAGTCGGAGGCCCCCCCGGCAGCCGACAGGAAGGCCTCGGCCAAACCCGAAGCCGCCCCGGCCGCGGTCCCGGCCGCCGCCAGCAAGGTGGGGTTTCTCACCAAGACTCCCGTGTTGCTGGGCGGCGTGATGCTGGTGGAAGCCATCGTGCTGTTCGCGGGTTTCAAATTCCTCACCGGCGGCGCCAAGAACGCCAATGCCGCGGATCTCACTACCCAGCTCAAGAAGGCGGACGGCGCGGAGGGGGAAAAATCCGCCTCCGTCGATACCACCGGCACGGTGGAACTGCCGTTGCTCGAGTCCCGTTTCCCCAATAAACGTAGCGGAAAGACCTTCCTTTACGACGTGAAGATTTACCTATCGGTGAAGAAGGAATCGGCGGACAAAGTAAAATCGACAATTGCCGAGCACGACGCCTTGATCCAGGACCGCGTTCGGACCATAATTGCCGAGTCCGACCCCGACAAGCTCGGGGGCGGAGCCGAGCCGGGGCTTGAAACGCTCCGGAGACAGGTGAAGTACCAGTTGGATGAAATCGTCGGCGATGGATTGATCGACGATGTTCTGATTCCGCAGTGTATTCCGTTTCCTGCGGATTACTAATGGCGCGCCAATGAGCCGCGCCTGATCGCCAAGGATGGTGACCCATGGCAGAGCAGCCTCCTCCCGGGGAATCTCCAGCGCAACAACCGCAACAGCCGTCGGAACCGGCAGCGCCGCCCGCGCCCGCTGAGGCGGCCGTGCCGCCGCCGGCCGAAGCCTCCGCGCCGCTGCCGGCTGAAGCCTCCGTCCAGCCCGCGCCCGCCGACGCCCCGGCCCAGGCCGCGGCCCAGGACGCGGCGGTCAGCGAGGAAGCGATCGACGCACTCCTGAAGCAGGCGAATTTCGACAGCCCCGACGGCACCGAAGCCGCCGAGGGAAAAGCACTCTCCGTCGAACAACTCCTCAAGCAGGCGAATTCGGATGATGCGGCGACCGGCGCTTCGGAAGTGCCCGGCGGCGATGCCGAGGCGTTCAAGCTGCCCAGCTTTCAGCAGGTCATGGCCGACGCACAGGTTTCCAGCATCGACCTGCTCCGCGATGTCGAGTTGAACGTCAAGATCGAGCTTGGCCGCAGCCGAATGCTCGTCGATGAGGTCCTCAAGCTCAGCGAAGGGAGCGTGGTGGAACTGGACAAACTGGCGGGCGATCCGGTGGACGTATTCGTGAACGATCGGCTGGTGGCCCGCGGCGAAGTGCTGGTTCTGAACGACAATTTCTGCGTCCGGGTGAACGAGATCGTGCCGGGAGCGAAAGAAGAGGCGATGTGATGCCCAGTTCGCCGGCGGGAAAACCTGGATGCGCGGCCCCGCACGTACGTGCGGGGCTTTGGTGCGTGATCGCGGCGGCTATCTTATCGCTTTGGCTTGTAACCGCGGCCAGGGGAGGGCAATCGAACGTGATTGCGCCTGCGCCGATGGATGATGCGCTGGAATCCAGCCCGATTATTCCCGAACCTTCAGCCCCGGCGGCGGACAAATCGGAAGCGCAGCCCGCTGGCTCGGGTGCGTTTGACGTGACCCGCGTGCTCCTGGCGTTGGCGGGGGTTGTCGCACTGATATTCCTGCTGCGCGCGGCGGCCAGGCGGGCGTTCCCCGGCGCGGCGGTCCAGCGTGCGAACTCCGCGGTCAAGATTTTGGCCCGAACTTCGATCTCGCCAAAGCAACATCTGCTGGTGATTCAATTCGGCAGACGGCTGGTTCTGGTGGGAGACACGGGGGCGAACCTCAATCCGTTGTGTGAGATCACCGACGCCGACGAAATCGCCGGAATACTGGCCCGCTCCCGCGATGAATCGATTTCCGCCGCCCGCCGGTTCGAATCCCTCTTCGGCCGCGCCCGCAAGGACTTCACCGACGACCTGCCGGAGCCGGCCACGGGCGAGCCGTTCGACAACTCCAACGAAATCGGCGCGGCCAATCCATCCCTGGACGAGACGCAAAAAGAACTGGCCGGGCTACGCGATAAGGTCCGCGACGTGGCGCGTCAAATCGGCCGCGCATAATTTGCGCCGTCACGGCCCGGCGCGAAAATCAAAAAAAACCTCCAGAAAAATCCCCGGATTCTTCGCTTCCCTCTACCGTTTGGGCGACCGGCGTGTTATAAATCGCGGCGTTACGACACGATGAGAAAGGATGCTCTCGTGAATCAGTTCGTATGGGGTAAATGGGCGGTTCTTCTCCTTCTGATCTTGCCCGCCATCGCTCGCGCCGATCAAGCTCCCGCCGCGGCTGCGTCACCGGCGGCGGTTAATCCCGACAATCCCCTTTCCGCGGTCGCGCATCAGATTCCCGATCTGTCCAAGCGTGAGAATTTCTCGGCGGCGATGCAGATCATCGTCCTGCTGACCGTGCTTTCGCTGGCGCCGGCGATTTTGCTGATGATGACCAGCTTCACGCGCATCATCATCGTCTTTGCGCTTCTGCGCCAGGCGATGGGGACGCAGCAGCTTCCCCCCAATCAAATCCTGGTTGGGCTGGCGATGTTCATGACGTTTCTGATCATGGCGCCGACCTGGCAGCGCGTGAACGATCGCGCCCTTCAGCCGTATTTGAACGGGAAAATCTCCCAAACCGACGCGCTTGCCGAAGCCCAGACGCCCGTGCGCAGCTTCATGATCAACCAAATCATACGAAGCCATAACGAATCGGACGTGGACTTGTTCATGGAGTTCGCGCATCAGCCGCGAGCCAAACACTTCGGCGACGTCGGCACCATGACGCTCATTCCGGCGTTCATGCTCAGCGAGCTGAAGACCGCGTTTCTCCTGGGTTTTCGCGTCTATCTTCCGTTCGTCATCATCGACATGGTGATCTCGTCGGTCCTCGTGAGCATGGGGATGATGATGCTGCCTCCGGTGTTGATTTCGTTGCCGTTTAAGTTGCTGCTGTTTGTATTGGTCGACGGCTGGCACTTGATTACCGCCAGCCTGATGGGTAGTTTTGTGATGTAGTTGGTTGTTAGTTGGCCCATGGATGGGCGAAGTGACGCTCAAGGACGGGTGTGCATGTCTCCGGAACAAGCCTCGGAATTGATCCGCAATACGCTTTTGCTCGCGATGGTGATTTCCGCGCCGATGCTGGTCATCGGGCTGGTGGTCGGCATCATCGTCTCGCTTCTCCAGGCGCTGACGCAGATTCAGGAGCAAACGCTCACGTTCATTCCCAAGATCGTCTCCATGGTCGTCGCGGCGATCACGCTCATGCCCTGGATGAGCCATCGCCTCGTGCAGTACGCGTTCGACATGTTCACAAACGGTCACGTTCGGTGATGCCTTATCATGTTGCAAGCAGCGATTAATTTCATTCCCGTTTACGTGCTGGTGCTGTTTCGCATCGCCGGCATGATGATTTGGGCGCCGCTGCTCGGCAGCCAGCAGATCCCCAAGCGGATCAAGGCGATGATGGCCTGCGTGCTGGCGGCGTCGATTGCCCCGACGCTTGTCCTCCGGGTCGCCATCCCCCAGTCCGCGTGGGAACTCGCCCTGGCCATCGCGGGTGAGATCATTTTCGGCGCGGCCATCGGACTCATCCTTAGCCTCATCTTCGTCGCCGCCCAATGGGCCGGTGAAATGATCGGACAGCAGATGGGCCTCAACCTCGGCCAGACGCTCAACCCCCAATACGGCGGCGGGGGAACGGTCGTCGGCGATCTCTACTTCTTCCTCACCCTGCTCATCTTTCTGTCCATCGGCGGGCACATGGCCCTGGTCAAAGGCGTGTTCGACAGCTTCGCCGCCTTGCCGCTGCTCACCGTCTCGATCAATCAGCCGCTGCTGGACACCATCGTCGCCGTATTTCAGGGCGCGATGGTGCTGGCGATGCAACTGGCCGCCCCCATGCTGGTCACGATGCTGATCGTCGATCTGGTGCTGGGATTCGTCGGGAAAACCGTTCCGCAATTGAACATCATGACCGCCGGCATTTCCGTGCGGGCGCTGGTTGGAATGTTGGTCCTGATCGTGGGATTGGGTCTGACCAGCTCGATTATCCGCCTCAACCTTTTGAGCCAGGTGAAGCTCGCCTGGCAACTTTATTCCGGGCGATAGGAGTCAGGTTCAGCCATGGCAGAATCCGCCAGCGACAAGACCGAAGCCCCGACCCCGAAGCGGCGCACCGAAGCCCGCCAGCAGGGCAACATCGCGCGCAGCCACGACCTGACCAGCTCCGTTTTGCTTTTGGGCGGCCTGATGCTCATGAAATGGTTCGGACCGCGCGTCATGTCCGCCCTTCGCGACATCGTCGCCCAAATGCTCTCCGGATCCTCGATGTCGGATTTCGGCACGCACCGCATCGGCGAGCAAATCATGCACAGCCTCAACGCGGTCGGCATCGCGCTGGCGCCGCTGCTCGGCGGGGCGATGTTCATTGTTATCGTCGCCAACCTCGCGCAGGTCGGATTCAATTTCAGCCCGCAACGGCTGGCGATCAATTTCGCTGCCCTCAACCCGGTTCGCGGACTCAACAAGATTTTCGGGTTCGGGCAGGGCGGGTTCCAGTTGCTTCTGAACCTGCTCAAGGTCGGGCTGGTCAGTTTGGTCGCCTGGTCGGCCGTCGGGGGCAGGCTCGGACAGATCATCGCCGTCCAGCGGCTTTCGCATCTCCAGCTTTTCGCGTTCGCCGCGGACATGATTTTTTCCATCGGCATCCGCGTCGGCGTGCTGCTGCTGATCCTGGCGATCATCGATTACCTCTTGCAGCGTTTCCGCGTCGAGCGGAATCTGCGGATGACCAAGTCGGAGGTGAAGGACGAAATGCGCAGCATGGAAGGCGATCCGATGATGAAGCAGCGCCGCCGCCAGATCGCCGTCCAACGCGCGATGCAAAGGCTCAAGAAGGACGTTCCCAAGGCGGACGTGGTGGTCACCAATCCGACGCACTACGCCATCGCGCTGCAATATGACCAGACGAAAATGCGCGCCCCCAAGGTCGTCGCCAAGGGCGTCGATTACATGGCCCAGCGCATCCGCCTGCTGGCGGCGGAGGCCGGCGTCCCCGTCATCGAGCGCCCGCCGCTGGCCCGGGCCATTTATCGCATGGTCGACGTCGGCCAGGAAATCCCCGAGGAATTCTACGCCGCGGTCGCCGAGATCCTGGCGTACGTGTACGAACTGACCGGAAAACACTTAACGGCGGTGGGCAACGCCGCCGCGGCGCCGAGCGCCGCGGGTTCGGCATATTAATCAGATGGCCGCGATTCCAGCTCATCCTCTGTTCCTCAAGCTCCGCGACAACCGCGCGATGATCTTCCCGATCGGGTTCATCAGCCTGGTGCTGGTCATCCTCATCCCGCTGCCGCCCCCGGTCCTGGACATTCTCCTCTGCTTCAACATCACGCTGTCGATCATCGTGCTGGTCACCACGATCTACGTCTCCAGCGCCCTGGAATTGTCGGTGTTTCCATCGCTGCTGCTGGCGTTGACGCTCTTCCGCCTGGTGCTCAACGTCGCCACCGTGCGGCTGATTCTTACGGCGGGCGACCGCGCGGCAAATACCACCACGGCCCTCACCAGCGCCGGCGAAGTGATCTACACCTTCGCCGATTTCGTCACCAAGGGCTCCCTGGCCGTCGGGGTCATCATCTTCATCATCATCGGGGTGATTCAGTTCGCGGTGATCACCAAGGGCGCCACCCGCATTTCGGAAGTCGCCGCTCGATTCACCTTGGATGCGATGCCCGGCAAACAGATGGCGATCGACGCCGATCTCAACGCCGGCATCATCAACGAGGCCGAGGCCCGCAAACGGCGCAGCGACATTTCCCAGGAGGCGGACTTCTACGGCGCCATGGATGGCGCCAGCAAATTCGTCCGCGGCGACGCCGTCGCCGGCATCATCATCACCTTCGTCAACGTTCTCGGCGGACTCTACGTTGGGATGTTCGAGCATGGTTGGAACCTGCTGGATTGCCTGTCCCTGTACACGAAGCTGAGCATCGGCGACGGTCTGGCCAGCCAGATCCCCGCGTTCATCGTTTCGCTTGCCGCCGGTTTGATCGTCACCCGCACCAGCAGCAAGACCAATCTGGGCGATGAAGTCCTCAACCAGCTTTTCGCCAAGCCCAAGGCCCTGTTGGTCGCCTGCGTGTTCATCGCGTTGATGATGTTCACCGGATTGCCGAAGTTTCCGCTGATGATCTTGGGATGCTGCTGCGGCGCGCTGGCGGCGACGATCTCGCGGGGCCGCAGCAAGGCCGCCCGCGTCATCGCCGCCGGTGAAAAGGAAAAAGCCTCCAAAAGGGATCCGGAAAAGGTCGAAAAGTTCCTCGATCTCGACACGATGGAGCTGGAAGTCGGGTACGGGCTGGTGAAGCTGGTGGACGCCTCCAAGGGCGGGGACCTGCTGGACCGCGTGAGCATGATCCGCCGCCAGGTCGCCCTGGACCTGGGAATCATCGTTCCCCCCGTTCGCATCCGCGACAACATTCAGCTCGGCGCCAACGATTACGTCGTCCGCATCAAGGGCCAGATCGTCGGCAAGGGCGTGGCGTATCCGGAGCAGTTCTTGGCGATGGACAACGGCGCGACCACGGGGCCGCTCGTCGGCGCCACGCAGACCATCGAGCCGGCGTTCGGGTTGCCGGCGTACTGGATCACGGAATCGCAACGGCAGCAGGCGGAGCTGCACAACTACACCGTCGTCGAGGCCACCGCCGTCATCGCCACCCACCTCACCGAGACGATCAAGGGCCACGCCCACGAACTGCTGTCGCGCCAGGCGGTCAAGAACCTGCTGGACAATCTCAAAATTCGCGTCCCCGCCCTGATCGAGGAAGTGATCCCCACGCTGGTCAAGCCGGGCGAATTGCAGAAGGTGATGCAGAACCTGCTGCGCGAGCGCGTGCCGGTGCGCGATCTGGAGACGATCCTCGAGACGCTCAGCGATTATGTCACCCGGACGAAGGACGTGGAGGTTCTCAGCGAATACGTCCGCCATTCGCTGGCCCGGACGATCTGCAAGCAATACGTGGACGAGCGCGACAAGTTGTGGTGCCTCACGCTCGACCCCGCCCTGGAGGAGTTGATCAACAGCCACCTGGAGCGCAGCGAACGCGGCACCAACAACACGCTGGCGCCGCAGACGGCGCAGCAGATCGTGCACCACATCGTCGCCAAGACCGCGGAGCTGACGCAGGCCGGCCGCTCGGCCGTCCTGTTGTGCGGGCCGCAGATTCGCGGCGCCCTGCGGCGAATGATCGAAAACAGCGCGCCCCAATTGGCCGTGCTGGGTTACAACGAAATCGTGCCCGAAGCGACGGTCGAAGCCGTCGCACTGGTGGGAGTGAATGGTTGACGCAAATGTTTGGCGCGGCATGTCCGCGCCACTGCGGTTTTCGGAACCTTGAAGGTGCAACGTCATGGACTACAGGACATTTCAAGCCGGCACCATGAGCGCGGCGTTGGCCGAGGTGAAACATGAACTCGGCCCGCAGGCGGTCATCCTGCACACGCGGAGCTTCGTAAAGAACCGATGGCTGGGGCTGCGCCGCAAGGAGGTCTTCGAGATCACCGCCGGCCGGGGCGTGCGTGTTGCGGCGAGCGGCGCGCGGCCGATTCCGGCCGCCCGCCCGGCGCCGACGACGATCAAGCCCCAGCCCGATGCGCGCCGTCAACTTCTCGAAAGCCCCGCCGGACAGAACATCGTCATGGCCGGGCTGTTCCAGGAAGTCACCGGCTTGAAGACCATGGTGCAGGAACTGGTCGTTCATGCCAACCGTGCCAGGTGCCCGCAAATTCCCGAGGAGCTTTTTGAATATTATTCGCAGCTCATCGAGAACCAGGTGGCGGAGGAACTGGCCGCGGAGATGATTAAGACCATCCAGCGGCAAATTCGCCCGGAGCATGCCAGGCAGGCGGATTTCGTCAGGCAGAAAATCGCCGAGCAAATCGAGCGGCATCTCCCGTCGTCCGGGCCGATCGTGCGCACCAAGTCCACCGGCCCGCACGTCGTGGCACTGATCGGGCCCACCGGCGTGGGGAAAACGACCACCATCGCCAAGCTCGCCGCCAACCTCAAGCTCCGCGAGAAGCGCCGCGTCGGCCTGGTGACCCTGGACACCTATCGCATCGCCGCCATCGATCAACTGAAAAAATACGCCGACATCATCGGCTCGCCGCTGGCGGTGGTCGGCACGGCCGAGGATTTGTCCGCCGCCTTGCGGTCCATGGACGACTGCGAATTCATCCTCATCGACACCGCCGGTCGAAGCCCCAACGACGCGCTGAAGCTCAGCGAGCTCAAAGGCCTTCTCGCCGCCGCCAAGCCTGACGAGGTCCACCTGGTCCTCTCCACAACCGCCAGCCAGCAGTGCGTCGAACTGGCGATCGCCCGCTTCGGCGAGGTGCGCGTGGACAAGATCATCTTCACCAAGCTCGACGAGGCGGCTCACGTCGGCGTGGTCCTGAACGTCGTCCACAAAGTCAAAAAGGGCCTGTCCTACGTCACCACCGGCCAGGACGTGCCGGACGACATCGAGGTCGGCCAGCCCAGACGCCTAGCCCAGCTGATTCTGGCCGGGCCGGACCAGCAACTGATTCGCCAAAACAGGCAATAAGAAAGAACAAGGAAACTCCCATGTCCGTCATGATCGACCAGGCAACGCAACTGCGGCGAATCGCACGACAAACCAGCCGCGCCGGCGAAGGGCTTGCTCTCGCCGGCAAAGGGCTGGCCCTCGCCGGCGAGGGGCTTGCCCTCGCGGGCGACGGGCTTGCCCGCGCCACCGTCATCGCCGTCACCAGCGGCAAGGGCGGCGTCGGCAAGAGCAACATCGCCGTGAATCTGGCGATCAAGCTGGCGTCGGCCGGCAAGCGCGTCGTGCTCATGGACGCCGACCTCGGCCTGGCCAACGCCGACGTGCTATGCAACATCGATCTGCCGTCCAATCTCTCCCACGTCATCGCGCGCAAGCGCGAACTGGCGGATGTCATGGTGGACGGCCCCGGCGGATTTCGGCTCATCGGAGGCGCATCGGGCCTGGCCCGCATGGCCGATCTGAGCGATTACGACCGCCAGAGCCTCGTCACCGCCCTGGCCGAACTGGAAGCACGGACCGATGTCATCCTGATCGACACCGGGGCGGGAATCAGCCCGAATGTCTTGAGCTTTACTCGCAGCGCGGATCAGGTGCTGGTCGTGACCACGCCCGAGCCGACGGCTATCACCGATGCCTACGCGGTCATCAAGGTCATCAGCCGCGATGCCCCCGAAGGGAAAGGCTTGCCCTCGCAGGCGAGGAGCTTGCCCCCGCCCCGGCCGCTGAGCCTGCTCGTTAATCAGGTTCGCCAGCGGGACGAGGGGCAACTGGTCTACGAACGCATCGCCAAGGTGGCTCGGCAATTCCTTGGCGTGCACGTTCTGGATGCCGGGTCCATCCCGTCCGACCCGGAAGTACCCAACGCCGTGCGCCGCCGCACGCCATTCCTTCTGGCCAATCCCCGCTGCCCGGCCAGCATCGGCATCGGCCAACTGGCGATGCGCCTCCAGCGCGGCGTGACAGCCGGCGCAGACCTGAATGGCGGCGGATTCTTCAACCGGATGAGCCGATGGTTCAGGAAATAGGAGATTCACGTGGTTAATCGAATGGCGGGCGCCATGGCGCTCCTTGCGTTCGTGGTTTGTCTGGTGGTCGGCGGCATACAGGCCGACAACTCCTTCGCCACCACGGTTGAGCGGGCCTTGACGGCTATGGCGGTTACCCTCGTTATCGGACTGGTCCTGGGCGCCATGGCCCGCAAAATGCTCGATGAAAATCTAAAGTCCCAGGAAGAAAAATTGAAGAAAGGTTACAGCAAACCAGTCCGGGATGACCGATAAACGAAAGTGGCGTACAGCGGACTCGATCCGCCGCAAACCACGCCTGTTTTACTTTTTTGGCGAAGGGCTTGCCCTCGCCGTGGAGGCCGAAAATGCGAACCGCGTTCAAGACCCACGGACCGGGAGGTTTCATGGCCAAGCCGATCAAGGACGTCAGACAAATCTGGCTCGATTTCAAGAAATCCAAATCGGAAAAATTGCGGAACGTCCTGATGGAGAACTATCTCCATCTCGTCCGCTACAACGCCGAGCGGATTCACGTCAAGCTTCCCGACGAGGTGGAGCTGGACGACCTGATGTCGGCCGGAATCTTCGGCCTCATGGACGCGATCAACGCCTTCGACCTGGACCGGGGCGTGAAATTCGAGACGTATTGCGCTCCGCGGATTCGCGGGGCGATCCTGGACGAGCTTCGCTCGATGGACTGGGTCCCGCGCCTCGTGCGCTCCCGCGCCCACAAGCTCGACACCGCCGCCAAGTCCCTGGAAGCCGAACTCGGCCGGTCACCCACCAACAACGAAATCGCCCATCGGCTCAAGGTCTCCATCCCCGAATTCGAGAAAATGGCCAAGGACGCCAGCGCCGTCGGCGTGGTGTCGCTTTCGCGCAAGTGGTTCGAGACCGACAGCAACAAGGACGTCCGCGAGATCGACGTATTGGAAGACAAGCGCGGCGCCGACCCGATGCGCGAAGTCCAGCGCAAGGACCTCAAGGAACTGATGACCAAGGGCCTTTCCCGCGCCGAACGACTCATCATCATTCTCTATTATTTCGAGGAGATGACCATGAAGGAGATCGGCCTGACGCTGGACCTGAGCGAAAGCCGCGTCAGCCAGATGCACAGTTCAATCCTGGCGCGGCTCAAAGCCCAGATGGCCGATCGCCGCAAGGAATTCCAGCAGGCGACGGCGGTGTGAGTCAGCCACAAACTGCCACGACCGCTAAGACGCGGTTTCAGAACGCCCGCCGCTCGATGCAAACCCACGGCGGCGCCGTGGGCGTTCAGGGAAAATAATGGGATGTGAAAAGGTTCTAAACCTCCACGCTCTTCCCCGTCCGCGCTGATTCGTAAATCGCTTCGATTATCCGCAGGTCCTGCAAACCTTCTTCGCCTGTGGCTTTGAACGGCGCCTTGCCGGATAGGGCCTGGGCGAAGCCGTCCATTTCGCCGACGAATTGATCGGCCGCGGGGACGTCAACCGGCTCCAGGGCGCGGCCGCGGCTGATCTGAAATTTCACGCCCTTGTAAGCCTGCCCGGGGTCCAGGACGCAATGTCCCTTTCTCCCATGCACGACGTATCGATTCATGTTCGCGTTGTAGCTCGACAGGCAACTGGCCAGGACTCCGCTGGGGAACTTCAATTGAAAATCGCAGTTCTGCTCGACTTCCTTGAATCGCGGATCGTCGGTGTTTTGATAGGTGTGGGCAAAAACCTCGGTCGGCTCTTCCCCGCTGAGATATCGTGCGGCGCTGAGCGAATAGATGCCGATGTCCATCAGGCAACCGCCGCCGGCCAATTTGCGGTTCAGCCGCCATTGGGTTGGGTCGCCGATCGTGAATCCCGTTTCCGCCTCGATGATCTGGATCGGACCGATCTGGTTGTTGCGCAGCGCGTCGATGCACGCCAGCGTCGGCGCGTCCCAGTGCATTCGATACCCGATCTGCAATTTCTTTCCGGCGGCCTTGGCGGCGGCGATCATTTGCCGGCATTCCTCGACGGTATTGGCCATGGGCTTTTCGCACATCACGTGCTTCCCGGCCGCAAACGCCCGCACCGTATAATCCGCGTGCATGCCGTTAGGCAACACGATGTAAACCACGTCGATCCGCGGGTTGTTTCCGATGGAATCGAAATTCTCGTAGTTGTAGATGTTGCCGGATTCGATGCCGTATTGCCTGGCGACGGCCGCGGCCTTGTCGGGATGCCCGCTGACCAGCGCCACGGGCTTGCAGAATTTGCATCGCGAGATTCCCGGCAGAAGCTGGTTCAGGGCGAACCCGCCAAGTCCGACAAACGCGAATCCCAGCGGCGTCGTTGGCTCGGCGGCCCTGTCTTCGGCAGCCAGCAATGATCTGGCTCCGAATTTCGCCAATGATGCCGCCGCCAACGCGGCACCCGACGTTTCCAAAAACCGCCGACGAGAAAATGAGGGCTCTGCCATGCCGTCTCCGGAAATAAACTGATTTGCTTGTAACCGCATGGCCGCCACGCCGTCAACGCACCGGTCGAGCGTCCGCCAAAATTTCGAGGAGAATATAAATTGAACCGCCATGACGCCAAGACGCCAAGGTGAACGGGTCAATGGTCATTTCATTTACAAGACAATTCGGCATCGGCGTTAGCAATAACAAATGACAGTTCACAAATAACCTGTCGCATTTCCCCCTTGGCGTCTTGGCGTCATGGCGGTTCAATCGTCTTTGCTCTCGGAAGAGCTGGCAGACTCTGGGCAGAATTGCCAGCCAGTCCCATTGACCCCATCGCCCCAACCCTTACTATTCCTATGGCTTTAGTGCGGAGACAAATTGCGACTCTCCAAGCGGACGGAATATGGTTTGCGCGCGGTGGTCCAGTTGGCTAGGCTCTGGCACACCGGCTTCATCCAATCGCGCGACCTGGCGCAGCAGGAGGATTTGCCCAACAAATTCCTCGAGGCGATCTTGCTGGCGCTGCGGCGCGGAGGATTTCTCGAAAGCAAGGTCGGAAGCGGCGGGGGGTATCGCCTTTCGCGGTCGCCCCGCGAAATCCACGTCGGCGATCTTATCCGCAGGCTCGAAGGGCGGCTCACCATCAAGGAGCGCGATGGCGTTGCCACCGCGGATCTTTCACCCGGCAAGGCCGCCGTGCGCCTGGTCAACGAGCGGCTCACCCAGGCCACCGACGACGTTCTGGATAAAATGACCCTCGAACAACTCATGGAGCAGGTCAGCAAGTTCGCCAACCTCCAACAGGCCATGTATTACATTTGATGCTTCCGCTGGCAGTCTATTTCGAGGTCGACACGGTCAAGGGTTGGCTTCTCAGGGGAAGCTACGGCACCCTGTTCGGTCTGCTGTTTTCCTGCGGTTTGGGATTTCCCTTGCCCGAAGACGTCCCGCTGATCGCCGCGGGAATGCTGATCTACCATCATCACATGCACCTCGCCATCGCCGCGCCCCTGGCGTGGCTGGGCATCATCGGCGGCGACTGCGTCCTCTACACCCTCGGTTATCGCTACGGTGAAGAGATTTCCAAAGTTCCGTTCATCGGCAAACACGTTACGCCGTCGCGCATCCAACGCGCCGAATTGCTCTTCCAGAAATATGGCGTCTGGATGGTCGCGGTGGGTCGGCTGTTCATGGGCATCCGCGGGGCGATGGTGGTCGCCGCCGGCACCAGCCGCCTTAAATTCCACAAATTCATCATCGCCGACGGGCTCGCCGCCATCGTCAGCGGCGGAATGTTCATGTTTGTCGGATACTGGGGCGGCGAATACGGCCCGGAGATGGTGCACCGAATCCGCCAATTCAAATACTCGATGTGGATCGGCGCCGCTCTCCTGGCAGTCATGCTGTTTTGCTGGTTCTTCTGGCGCGACCGCAACCATTCCGCCGATTCGGCTTCCCCGAAATGAGCGTCCACCGAAATGAGCATCCGCGCCCTGGCCATCGAAACCTCCTCGCGCCTCGGCTCGGTCGCGCTGGCCGAGGATGGCAACACGCTTCTGCAAGACGCCTTCCCCCACGGCCTGAGCGGAGGCTTTGCCTTCGGCGCCGGAGGCGTTGCCTTCGGCCAACACGCCGCCAGAATCATCCCCGCCATTGACGCGCTTTGCGGACAACTTCAATGGACCCCGCGCGATATCCGCGAGATTTACGTCTCGGCCGGACCCGGCTCGTTCACCGGATTGCGCATCGGCATCACACTGGCAAAGACCCTCGCCTGGGCAACGGGAGCGGCGCTGGTTGCCGTGCCGTCGGTGCGCGTCCTCGCCGACAACGCCCCGGCCGATGCCAAAAACGTCGTCATCGTCCTCGACGCCAAACGCGATCAGATTTTCACCGCATCCTTCGCGCGCCTCGGCGACGATTGGACCCCGCTTCAGCCGGCCCAGCTTTGCACCCTTCCCCAAATCCTCGCCAAATCACCGCGGCCCGTGCATCTTCTCGGCGAGGGAATTCCCTATCATCGCAAATTCATCCCCGCTTCCGATCGGGAGATTCACATCGCCGACGAATCCCTTTGGCGGCCGCAGGCACGCATCGTGGCAAGCCTCGGATGGCAAATGGCCCGCGAGGGAAACTTCACTGATGCCTTGGCCCTCATCCCCATTTACATTCGCCGCCCGGAGGCCGAGGAAAAACTGGATGGACCGTCACTCTGATTTCCAAAAGCAAAGCTCAGGAAGCGCGAACTGGTCATCGGCAATGGCTGGTCATGCCCCATCGAATGGCGAGCCCGTATTCGCATTTGCCGCTTTCCTATTCCGGTGCTTTTCCTTCATCCACTCAACCGCATCGTTGACGTAAATGGTGGCGAGCATCAACAGGCCGAAGAATGCAATTGCTGAACCATGTTCCAAACCGGTTGTCCACGTAAAACATGCGAAGCACGCGGCGAAAAGGAGCAGGATTCCGAGGCAGCCAAACCGGGTGTGATCGCGAGGCATACGGGTGTAATTGCCAGGCATAAGGCCATTATCGGGAATAACAGCCAGTCGCCTTACTTTGGGAAGGGCCCCCGTGCAGTCCAAAATGCTCTGAAGCGCATTATTCACCGCGAAGAGCACGGCGCGGCCAAGCCGCAACCAAACCAAGCCGATTGAACCACGGATTACGCGGATATGCACGGATGGGAGAAGAAATTATCCGTGCCATCCGTGGTTCACAAATTCTTTGCGAATCGCGCAAATTCTGATGGTTAGCATTGCAAAGAGCGCGAAGAATCAATGCGGGAGTAGAAGTCATGTCAAGTTTCCATGATTTGCTTCTGCCCAAGGTGCTGCAATCGGTTCAACTGATTTTTCGTCTTTCTTCGTTGATATCCTTCAATATCTTGTCGCCACGCGAAGATTTTCCAAGATCACGCAACTTCGGGGGGGTGCCGTGCTCACCTGTGGTCCGGCTCGAATCGATTTGAAATCCATTGAAGAAAGATTTCGCGCAGAGGCGCAAAGGCGCAGAGAAGTCAGAGAAGTAAAAGAAAACAAAGGCCTTGACTTCTTTTGCTTCTCTGCGCCTTTGCGCCTCTGCGTGAGATCTTTATTGGGTTGCGGGCGTAGCCA